>Ga0131853_10000857_pt1 | contig 54674 bp, 40 predicted proteins | sample TergutLab28metaG_FD_92764 | JGI IMG/M metagenome (GOLD analysis project Ga0131853, IMG submission 92764) | Labiotermes labralis P1 segment gut microbial communities from Petit-Saut dam, French Guiana - Lab288 P1 (version 2) (version 2) | ecosystem: Host-associated > Arthropoda: Insects >...
ATGCGTGGGTTCTTTTTCTTCTACAGGAGCAAACTTTTGTTATATCAAGAACAATCAATATAATTAGGATAAAAAAAAATATAGAATCTGTGTTGTGTTTTGGGGGGGGGGGGGGGGGGGGAAACTTGTTTACCCTTTGGGCGAGGCTCTTTTCTAGTACCGTAACCCCTCTTCGATCGCGGTTTTGACTAATATTGGTGGAAAATAATTAAATATAGGGAAGGGGGGAAATTGTGGAACGCTGAAAATTTTAAATACTCGCAGGTTTTTCTTTTCCATGGCGCAACAGTCCCTACCTAGTAGGCCAGGGCCTTCACATTATCGAGGCTTCACGATCACACTCAAGACACGCACACACTGGGTAGAACTCCTCTGGACAAGTGATCAGCCACAAGCAGAGACCTGTACCTGACAACACACAACACTCACAAGAGACAGACATCCATGCCACCGGCGGGATTCGAACCCGCAATCCCAGCAAGGGAGCGGCCGCAGACCCACGCCATAGACCGCGCGGCTACTGGGTTCCGCAGGTAAATGCGGGCTATTACTCAACCGCCGCAGAAGCTGGCAACATCAGGTACCCGAACTGTATGTAAATATTTATGGTACAAAACTGTATTTGTACGTACTTTGAGCGATGGGGAGGCGTGGGGGGATGTGTAAGTGACCGAGTTCACATGACTCTGTTTTTTCCCCCCATAAGAAATTTATCCAGCGCGGTTTTGCCCAACACGCCGTGATCACTCATCCTAACCCCCCTCCCCTCTACGATGGTCGTGGAATCACATGCTGAATTGCTCTCATTAACCGTCCTTGTGTTCTGTCCTTCCAGATTAAAGGGAAGAACAGAGAGTAAACAGGTCACAGCTGTTTAAATTCCACCCCCCCCCCAAAAAAAAAACCCTTAGAAATTTTTGTGTCTAAAACTAAACAGGCAATGTACGTATAACGTCACATTGAGGCGCGTTCGCGAAACCATTGTTGCCGTGGAAGAGCAATAAGTATTACGTATTCTGAGTGTGTGTTTGTAGCCTTAGGTATCCAGCATGCAATGCGCATTCGCTCCCTTGTCATCTGTGGCCTCTCCGGCTCTACCATATTTTTCCACATTGTCTCAAAACGGCACGATTTTCCGGAAGTAGTTAGTGAACATAAAATGTGTGTTTTGATTTTCTCTACAGCTTTTGTCTGCAAGATTTTTGATTCTAAGAAGAACTGAGCGCGATATGATCAAAATGTTTATTGGTCTTCATGTAAAGTACCCGTTATTGTTGTCAGATTTTAATGAAACTTGAAATTTTCTCGACAGATTTCCGAAAAAATCCTCAAATATCAAGTTTCATGAAAATCCGTCCAGTGGGAACGGAGAGTTGTTCCATGCGGACAGGCAGACATGACGAAGGTAGTATCGCTTTTCCGAAGTTTTTTGATAGAGCCTAACAAGTGTGGAATTTCATACAAAATGAATAAATGTTACAGTTGTGTCTGCAGAGAGACGTGTGCTGTGTACCTCGCATCACTACTTTAATTAGGAGGCTGTTTCGTGGCCTGAGCTTTATGCGAGGCAGTCGATACATCTGCTCCCTGCATTGATTTGTATTAAAAAGTGATCAGCGTAGAGAAGTACTCGGTTTGTTACTTTCCAGACACGTCGAATACCCAGTTCCTTTTCTTTGTCCAGTCAAAGCAATATAAATAAAAGCAATAAAATTGAAGTTACCCTTATACACGTCGTATAGGCATGTGGTGGTATAGCACCACTCCTTCTTAACTTCGGAACTAAAGGGAGGTGAATGGTCAGCCTCACGCAGAAAGAAGAACCGGTAAATGTTGGTAGGAAGCTGGGTGGACCGGACCGCACCCAATTTGGAAAAGAGAAACATTTTTTGTTTCTTTTGGGATTCGAAACCCAGATCGTCCAGCCTGTTGCCTGTACACAATATACTGACTACGCTAGGAGTCAAACATTTACCTGCTTAGTACAAAATTTACCTTGTGTATCGCGTACTGGTATTTAAAATGTAAATAAATCAGCTTGCCCCAGAGATTAATTGAACGCCGTGCTATGAAGACTTTGGCGCGGGTGTAGAGATATAGTTGTACGCATTCTTAACCTTATGTCAGTTTTACGCCCTGACCGCTTTATCGCCTGAGAAATTGGCCTCAGTACCCTTCAGATGGAAGGGTGGGTGGACTGCTGAGCCTGTCTGGACGCGGTGGGGAAAAGATAATCTTTGATTCTGCTGGGAGTGGAACCCGGTTTCCCCGATCGTCCATTGAGATACCTGTCTCTATAGTGGGATATTTCGTCTAGCGAAATATCTACTGTTAAATACCGGAAAGTAGTTCTTGAAAAACTAGTGCTTCCTCAGCTCTACAGAAGTGCTCTTCCCCACACCTGTCCTGAGCCACATGATTTTAGTTGACTCCCCGAAGCCATTTTTTTTAATACCGTACATACCGTGCGCCAACCGTCGTACAATACGCCCTGTTTCTTCACTCATATATTCTTTCTTGGTCCTGCGCGTTTCGGTGTTTATTAACACCATCTATACGGAGTTTCACTCCAACTACAGTTCCTTCGCTAGACATCAGTTGTTGGTACGCATTTAGTAGCTGTCAAATATTGTAATTTTCTCAGAAACACATCACTTCCCTTGTCATTAAAGTTTTTCTCTTGAACGTTCGAGATACTTTGTGTTAACTTCCATCTTGTTTTACCACTGCACACCTCTACAAGTAAAGAATTATATGAAGTTACATAATAGTGAATCTGTGATCTGAACTGTTAATATTTAAGCCTTTTACCAGATATACGTTCAACAGAAAAACTTTAATGACATAGAAAATGGTCTATTTGTGAGAAAATACAATTTTTAATAGACAAACACTAAGTGCGCATAAATGTATGATGTGTTGTGAAGGAACCATAGTTGGATTGAAACTCCCTGAATATGGTGTTCATAAACACCGAAACGCGTAGGAGCAAGAACTAATATGTGGCTGAAAAAACACAGTCTGTTGCACGACAGTTGGTAGATAAAAGTGTAGTATACTGAAACCGTGCTTTCTTCCATTTTGATAGTATCATATCATCAGTACCCACATATTTCACGTCTGTTTCTTGACGTCATAAATTTTATCTGATTTTTCATTCGCAGTATGCGGGCTACATCTCCTTCCGTCTCGTGTGATCGCCCTGCTATTTGGTAAACGGCGCAGGTCGTGAAGCTCTTCTGTTTGTAACTTTCTCAAATCTGAGTAAATGTTCTTCCGTTACGGTGATTAAGACCAAGTTTCACACTTTTGTTTGTTCCTTTAATTTTAACAATTATATTTTATTTGCTACCTAAAAATTATTGTGCCTCGTTCAGTTTGTGAGATCTCACAAATTTGACATAAACATGCATTTTATTTTGAGTTTTAAGTTTCATGTATCTAATGCCTCAGGATGGTCAGTACGATCGAAACATGCGGCCTATAATGACAAGACTGTTAAAATTTGTTATGGTTGGCGACAGTAAATATGCCAGTTTTAATAAGTTTTAACGTGTTTTGTTTCCTGCGGTGATATGTAAATGCTACCGTGTTTGCAAACATTATGTTCTGTTTATCTAAGGGAAATCATCCCGTTGTGTTTTTCTTGTCGTCAGTTTATCTTTAATCTGGTTTTCGGCCTTGGTTTCCATGCATTTGTGGAAGCTCTCCAGTGTGTTCAGCATCCTGTTCTGTTTACCTTATTGTAAAACAGAGCGAGAGGAAAGATTTTGCGCGCATTATTGCCTGCAGTGCAAGGGACTTTCATCGTGTTTAAAATTACATCTGAAATTCCTTCCTCGTAGTTTCACAGGGGTTTAAATCCATCTGTTCCTGTTATTGAATAATCACGATAGACCTTTGGAGCTTCATAGGATTTGATATTGATGGATCTAGGAATGTAGTCAAACACAACTCTGACCCCTGTTTTTTATTCGATTTGTCAAGCTATGCGTGTGTAGAGATCTCTACACCACGCGCGCGCGCATGCGCAGACAACCTAATGATGGCCAATACAGGCCGAAACATGTAGTTGTTTCCATCACATAGTCATTAAATACACCTCAGTGATTAAGTTGTGTTTAACTACATACCTTTTCCTAGTTGATATTGATGGAGTTTAAGTCTTCTGGAATGTGAAGGAAATAATGAATGAATGAATGTTTTCGAGCCCTCTTCGGTCCCGATGCATTTAGGCCACTTATAGAATATGACGCCGTATCGATTGGTGATTTGTTAACGACGTTTCGGATGAGCTTGCCGTCACTGTATTCAGATTTTATGTTCTTACGGCGGTATTGGTGAATTTTAAGTCTTCTCAGGGATATAACGCCATATCGACTGGCGAGTTTTTTTTTTATCGACTTTTAGATGTAATTCTTGCCTACGTATTCATGGTCTCAGCAGCCCAAGAAAAGTGCATAGACGCTAAATTTTTCGGCAGCAAACTCGTAAACATCGGCAGCTTTTTACCAGGCGACACCCAGTCGTCCCAGCAGACTCGAATCGCGTGTTCCAGCCTTCTTTCGCAAAGGGATGTGAAGTAGGGGACAATTCGCTGCGCTTACGCCTATGTAAGCATGGGTAGTTTAGTGCCACTAGTGACCTCGAAAATGGAACAAGGAATGAATTTCTTTTCAGCTTTGCCGTATGTAGATGGTAAAGTATACAATTGCAGGAGACCATTAAAAGATCAATGTGTAGCGTTATTTAAAAATCATATTAAACTTATTGTTTTACAGGACATTTATTGAAATCTTCTGCATCCAGACATGTGGAGGCAGTAAAGGTTTGTCGAATGAACGAGCGGTAAATCCTATATATTTCCACTCTCTGTTAGCACTATGAAGGATCACTGTGTACTGGTGTAAACGTAGAGCGACAATGTGTAGGATTTGCCACTCGATTTCATTCGAAGAAATTTTAATATTACAAGATGTTTGGATGCAGAAGATTATAAGACTGTACGTATATGTTTTAATGTTCTGTTACCATTAGATACTTCGCCCTGTGACATTGCTGTGTACGTCTTCGAGTACTATTACTCCCTGAAGATGGCTAAAGACAGTAGCCGAAAGTGTGTGTTTTATATTTTTATATTTGTGCAGTTTGTTGGTTACAAACTTATTTTATGTCGTCAATTGCGTGGATTATGTACAATATAGCCTGTTATGTTCGAATCGCTTACAGTTGCCAGCTGCTTTTCTGTCATATGGATACACGACATTACATATCCCATTTAATCATGAATTACAATAAAAACGTAACGCAAGTTTCATCGGCGTTGAATCGACCAGGCGTGAACTTCATCAACCAAAATTCATGGGGAAATAGTTCGGTTGGCAGTTTTTAATTCTTACGTAGGTACAGTTTCATGAGAAAAGTCAGTATTTTGGGAGGCGATAGTATCGGTCATTGTGAAAAAAAAATGCGAAAGAGCAATTCGTCTCGTATGTCCACGGGTTTTTTGTTGTTGTAAACTTCGCTTTTCATCCAGCCACACAAATACAAATCTAATGGAGTTAGATCTGGGGATTCAAGCACCTCTGTCTCGTTAACCATTCAGAAATAGACCCATGTTCATGTGAACTGTTTTTTTTTTCAGCCAGTGTCCAATATTATCACCCTCCAAAATATTTATTTTCCTCCTAAATCACCCTGTATATTCCGTGCAGTAATCCTATTGTATATATTTAATACCATTTAATTGTACATTTAATAATTACAGTGATATTACAGTATTTCGGTGCTTAATATCCCACACGTTCAGGCGCGACATATGGGAGAATACGCACTGAAATACTGTAATATTGCTGTAATTATTAAACGTGCAGTTAGTTGGTATTAAATACAAAGAATTGTTAAGTTTTATATTTAGAGACGTAACATTGTCATGTAGTCAGCTGTTCAGATTGGTAGCAGTCATCAACATCCATACTACACAGTACAGTACTACAGACAATACAGCACGTTTCTGTTCTCGCAGCTCATAATGTGAAGTACCATACAGTTTGTGTGAGCCAGTCAGTCACAAGTATGAGTTACGTAATGTCACATCACTGGCGGGACTGCGTGCTATCTCAGGGGTTAGTGTGTTGTCAGAGTGACATTTCCTTTCATCCTTGAGAAGAGATGAAGGTTAATTAAAGCACGTGTAAGACTATGTGTATGACCACGCATGTCATGATGTTCTGTTCCTTCGCATTATAAATTTGGAATATATTTACATCCTGATATGTTACAGTTCTTGCAAGAGTGATACCTATGCTAATTGGCTTTAACTCGTAACTTTTTTTTTATTTTGATGTGTTTGAGTTCTTTGTATATTTAATGATCATTAGAATAACGTTTGAAAACCACATACCATATGGATAATAGAGTGGTCCAAAAGTCAGTTTTATATATATATATACACACACACAGCAATCCGAAAGTCAGTCATCCGTCTTTAACGCAAATAATATATATATATGTATGTATGTATGTATCCAACACATTTAAAGTCTGGATGGCTGATTTTAAGCATTCACATTTCATGTAACGGTTGTAGTGAAGATGGTGAAAGACGTTTTCATTTCGAGCTATTAAATGGCGAAGACGGATTAAATACCGGCTGGCGATGAACTGGCTTTTATTAAATCTGGACCTGAGAAGCAGAAGGGTGTAAGTATAGTTTTAGCATATGCATATTTTTTCTTAGACCACTGTGTAACTTATTCCTGTTTAATTCTCGGTCCAGGCTACACTGGGACTAGTTGGACTAACAACCATCTGTGTGTGAGAGAGTTTGAAATTATATTATCTCACATATTGTAAAACTGAACTTAAAATTCATCTGCTTCTCAGGTTCAGAAATATACTACCATATCTGCAATGTGAGCGAAAAGTCCCTGTACACCTATCAAAAGTAAGATATAGGTTAGAGTGGAAGTCAGAGTGAATGTACTGTGCTTACGTTTTTGGTAAGTGTTGGAAGTGACCCTCACCGGCACGTGACAGAGGTCACTTACGCGTATACCACTTAAAGTGTTCTATGTTTGGGAATTGCCCACTTCCAGCACAGCGTAGCACTCTGCTTGCACAGGTGCACAGGGACTTTTCGCTCACCCTGTAGCACTGGTCATATGGTTATGCAGGTTTCATGACATAGACTGCCTTTGGAACGAATCTGGAGTGCACTCCAAACATACTTTCTGGAGAATAGGGGGTTTGTACTGTGATCGCCAGGTCCTGCAGGCGTTGCTAAATGATGTGTATATGTGCGCAAACTGCATATTCTGTCGTCTTCCTGTTGACACTCTTGGCTGAACAGACTGTTGTAGCAGTCAGTGGCGTAGCTGGCTGTTCGTAACAGAAACCGTTGATCTAAAAAATTAGTCATGCGTTCAGTTTCCTTTTATTTGGCTGTGTTATTTAAAAATTGTTGAGCGCGGAAATCAACTTTTTTTTTATATTTATGCATTCTGCCGCCAATTTTACTGGCCCCTGCACTCCCCCCTTCCCTCCCCATTACTCCACTGGTGGCAGTCACACGTATCTGGAAAGTTGCTGGTTTGAATGGCAGCCATGTTGCTGATTATCCTGCCTGTGATTTTCTACAGTACATTAAACTATATCACTCTTCTCTTCGTGTCGTCGGGGCATAATGATTAATCAAGCTCAGGGGCAATTTTAAGTTTACAGGGTGCTGTAGTAAAGAAATGAAAATTTCTTAGTTTTGGTCTTAACCCCTTGCCGTGCTGTTTGTTGACATTAGTGTCCCCCACCTTAGATAAAACACTAAAAATTAATATGTAAATGATATTTTATAAATTGGTCTGTATGATTTCATTTATAATTTGAAGGATTAATTGGTTGTAATCAATTTTCTATGCTGATGACTTATGTAGCATTCAGTTTCGAAAAATGACAATGGTATTAGTGCAGAGGCTAAAGTAAGGCCTCTTGTTGCTAACCAATGTTTCGGACTGTAGAGGCATCTACGTTCCAGGATTCTATCGAGAAAAACCAGACTTATTTTGTACAGAACTCTTTAGTTGTGAAACATGGGCCATTTTCAAAGACAAGACTGGCGACTTAAATTTTTTGAAGAGATACTTTTGAGGAAGGTTTGTGGTCGAATAGAGGAAGGGTGAGGTAGCATTACGAATGACACGCTGTTTTTATGGAACTGGGAATAGCTGTCATGACAAAGTTTGCCCATGGCTTGGGCATGTCAAAATGATGGGTAAAGCAGCTGTACGTAAGTGACAGCTGTTTGAATCCTGCGGTCACAGAGGAGCAGAGAGGTCAGAACTACGATGGTTGGATTGTGTGACAGACGACTTGGCAAATGTTGGTTTTAGAAACCATAGAAGGAGAGCCAAAGGCCGAACAAAATGGCTGAAAACCATCGAAGAAACCAAGCCACTCAGGGCTGTTGAGTTACTGATGTCTTTGTGTGGAAGAGGGTTGTTGGTCCCTGTTATGGAACCCTATCGCCGATCACAGAAGTCTGCCGTTTAAGTTCGCATGGTTCATTTCAGCTCAGTTCACACTGTACAACGTATTTCTTGAATGTGTATTTTTCTGATAGTTAAAACTATGTTAATCACGCTTATAATGCTATTTACGCTCCATCCAGTAAGATAATACATTTAAAATGTTTATTCCAACAACTGCACAATAATTAGGTACGAAAGTACACAATCTTATAGAAAACCTCCTACATGTTTCGGTCTTATTTGATCATCTTCAGGGAGGTATTCGACTAAGAATAACATGACATTGTCTAATTAAGTGATAGATGTGCGTTTGCTTAAACATTTTTAGTATATCATAATATTTATAATTTTATTGCAAACGAGCGTCTATCATAGAATATCATCTTTGTTTTCAGGGATTTGTCCCTTTGTCTTCAATGGTTGTTCATGTCACCGTGGATGAATGAGCACGGTCTCATACATTCATGGCAACATACAACCACAGGAGACAAAGGAACAAATCCCTAGTTGGATGAGGACTGTCTCCTCCATCCATGGTGACATAAACAACCATAGGAAACACAGGGACAAATCTGTGCAACGGAGATGACATTCTGTGACAGATGTTTGTTTGCAATCAAATTATAATATACTTACATGCAATCTGCTACACTTTTGTAATCATTTTTATACAGTTGTAACATTTGCTTTTAGGCGCGTTCGCAAAATTTGCGAAAAGCGACTGTTAGCTTCGTCATATTTGTCCGTCCGTCTGTCCGCATGGAAGAACTCGCCTTCCTTTGGACGGATTTTCATGAAATTTGATATTTGATTTTTTTTTTCAAAAAAATCTGACAAGAATAACGAGTACTTTACATGAAGACCGGTATACATAGTTGATTATATCTCGCTCAGTTCATCTTGGAATGAGAAGATATGTTTCAGGCAAAACGGGTTGAGGAAATCAAAACACACATTTTGTGTTCAGTAACTTTTTTTCGAAAATCATGCTGCTTATGAAATAATGTGGAAAAATACTGTGGAGCGTGACAGGCCGCAGATGACAATATGGCGCATGTGCATTGCATGCTGGATAAGACACTAACAATATGTAATGCTTGTTGCTTTTCCACTGCAACAGTGGTTGCACGAACACGCCTCAGTGTTACGTTATACGTACATTTCCTGTCTTGTTAACTCTACAATTATACATCTATGACATCATTATCCTATGTTATGTTTTTCATTGTATTTCCCTGACGATTGCTGAAAAAGGTTGAAACATGTAGGAGGCTTACCATATGATTGTATACTTTTGTATGTAATTATTTTGCAGTTATTAGAATAAACTTTGTAAAATGTGAATCATGTATCAATTCGGTTCACTAAACAATTCACATGTGTGTATATGCACTGCTCAGTGATCCACTATGGTATTAACATCAACACACAACACAAGATATAACTTGCTTAGAATGGTGATGGCAGTAGTGACAGAGGTGTGTGTCTGCAACTGAGCATAAAATTATCAAGAAATGTGAAATACCAGTAATTAATGTACATTTTACTCATTTTAGCAATATTTTGTTTGAAAACATTGTATTTTAACTCCATATCTGCACGTCTTTGACAGCATTTGTTACAGTTGTTGCATGACCTCCCCAAGGATGGCCTGTAGGGGCTGAAAATTGTAGGAGGAGGATCAAAGAATGATAAATGTTCTTAATGGTGAAATATGCAGTTTGTTGGATTAAATACTGTATGGTCAGTTTGTTGCAAGGAATATGGATAACGTTAAATTCACATTTCTTTTTAGGCGCATTCGCGAAATTGTGAAAACTGACTATTAACTTCGTCATGTCTGCCCGTCCCAATGTCTGCATGGAATAACTCAGATCCCACTGGATGGATTTTCATGAAATTTGTATTTGAGTATTTATCGAAAATCTGTGGGGAAAATTCAAGTTTCATTAAAATCGGACAAGAATAAAGGGTATTTTATATGAAGACCAATGTACATTTTCGATCATATCTCCCTCAGTTCTTCTTAGAATTAAAAATATTTCAGCCTAAGTTGTAGAGAAACTGGAAACACACATTTTATGTTCAATAACCCCCCCCCAAAGAATCGTGCCGCTTATGAGACAGTGCGGAAAAATGTTGTACAACAGGGGCATGCCACAGATGACAATATGGCGCATGCGCAATGCATGCTGGATACTTAAGGTTACAAATACACACACAGGTTGTGTAATACTCAATTGCTTTTCCTCTGCAACAAGGGTTATGCGAACGAGCCTCGATGTTACATTATACACACTTTGCCTGTCTTGTTTATATATATCTCTCTCTTACATTGACTGACACACAAACTGTCTCTTTCCAGCCTATTCCTGAATGGACAACATCCAACGTTGCTGAGTGGATAACTTCTGTCAACCTTCATCGCTACAGGGATATTTTCAAGTCACAAGGAATGAAAGGCTGTGACTTGTTACAGTTGAATAGTGAGAAGCTGAAGGTAAATGTCCTGTCACAAATAAATAATTGTAACAGAAAGGAACTGTACTGGCTGTGGTTCTTACACTTCAGTTTTTTAAGTTTCTACATTGGCATGCTAAAAATAGATGATTCTGTAAAGCGCACAACTATACATGAAGGTAATATCATAAGTTTTTAAGTGTGCTCATATTATGGATGTATGTGTTCAGTGGTTCATGGGCAATGGAATATGCTTTTGGCACTGGAGTTTTGGTAAGACATTGATATGCATTGGCAATGGTCCAGAGCCATAAGAAGTTAGCATCGCTGCCAACCAGTTAACCAGACAGGCAGAAGATCTGGGGAGTTGCTGGAATGAGAGGCCTGTATGACCCACTGTAAAGTGATTAGTTAGCTTTGATGTTAGCAGTATTGTGCAGTAGTGCAGAGTACATGAAATTATTATTACTGTAGCCAGCTGTGACAGTAATATAAGAGCTTATATAGTGGAGATTTATTATTTTCTGTTGAAAGATATTTATTTGTTGCATTGAACTTGTGAAAAGAAGTTCAATGAAAGTTGCACTTGTAACAAATTTGTTGCCTAATCACTTTTAAATAGTGTACTTATACATTCAGGAATTTGTGTGAGTGAAATATTAATGTCTTTGTATGTGTTCACACATGGATCTCAGTAGTGAAATTCTTTGCCTCCAGAAAATTCTACATACATATGTAAAATTCTTCCACTTCTTGGTTGTCTGTTTTTTAAGTTTAGAAGTGTACCAACTTAAGTAAAATTATAAATACAATTTAAGTAATAAAACTTAATATAAATTCTGACTGATAACAAAATGTCATTTGTGTTTTTAAGTAGAAACCTGTACAGAGTCTACTTTATTGTGTCCTTGAACACAGCAGCTGTTATAAGCAGTCCCAACAGATGCAGGCGCTCTGTATGATGTAGCAGTCATGCTCAGGGACATAATAGAATGGATATCTGTAACTTCTGTATTGGGGTTAATGTGATCCTTGAATTATATCATTATATAGGACAGTAGAATTAAAATGCTCCTGTGTGAAATTCAAAATTCCTTGTTGTTGTGGTTAGTCTCTGAATACTGTTTTCTCAGATTTTGGATGGAGGAGAAATAGATTACAGTTACTGAGGTCTTTTACTTGGAAAAACTGAAAACTGTAGAAACTTGGTTTAGGAAAGCATATCTTGACAGAGATTTGAACTAGTACATTCCACATTAGAAGCAGATATGTATGTGTGTGTGTGTGTGTGTGTGTGTGTTTTCTTTTTTAATTTTTATTTCCCCATTCGTGCTTACCATTTTGCCCAGTTGTGCCTCCTAAGGCAGTAATGAAGTGTTATTATTGGAATCACCCTGGAGATGCCCATTAATTTTGTCTACTTACAGAGTGGCTTGAAAGATGAATATTGAATGAGATACATGTTTCTTTCAATTTCTGTAGAGTCTCTTGACCCTCTGTTTGTTCTGAGTAAACATTTTGGTACATTTATTTCTATTTCAGAAAATGGGAATCACAGAAGAGTTCCATCAGAAAACCATCTTGGTTTGCTTAGATGAGTTGGTTCATTCATCTCGTTTAACTCGCAAAGATGTAATTGGTGCCAGTACCTTTCATGAACACTCCTTCGCGGTGCTGAAGCGGTGTGACAAATGTAACAAGTACCTGAGAGAAATACTTCATCAGCGGTTTCTTTGCCAGGGTATGTATAAGTAGTAGTTTTTCTTCTTTATTCAGTTCAGTGATCAGTTTCGTAAGATTGCAGTAGGTGGTCAGTGGACATTTCTTAGTTCTTATTTCAGGAAGCAACAATGTAATCCCTTCACGGTGGAAGCTTTTGTAATCTTCCTTGAATTGTATCATTGTATACTTGATGGAGTAGTGTATCAAGAATTGATTTCTTCACATACACATACATATGCACTTCTGACGTTATTGGACCATTAGTGAATTAATTTGTCAATATCATGGCTGTGAAGGAATGATGGAGCACTGCTTCTTTTTCTGTTAGCACAGTATTCATCCTTTAAGATATGATTATTTTTGTGTGGAAGATTTTCTAATAACATTTCATTTGCTGGCTGATAGTGGACGGTAGTAACATAAAGAAATGCTGTTTCAATTATTGTGCTACAACTGTACCTTTGAACACACTGTATTAACATAACATTAGTGGTTCATACTTTTCCCAACAACAGTGTATATAATAAATGCATTTATTGTCACCATCTGTAGTTTATGTTGAAACATTTTGTTTGAGTGTGTACATAATATAGTAGAAGAGTCATCTAGAAATTATTTATACATTGAAGATGGAGGCATTATGTTCTGCTGATAACACCTACCAGACTGCACAGTGTTATAATATGGAAGACCACAGCAAAAATTGGATGTAAAATACCAGTTAGACACTCCTGCTTTCTTATTTGTCAAGTTTTGTGGCTGGAAGTACACAAGGTATTAAAGTATGCAAATAATTCCCCACCGGGCCCAGATATTGACACTCCATTGGTTTGTAGCCGGAATTTTGAGGCTGCAGTACATGTCAAATGTACGTGTGTGACGGATATTCTGTACATTGGGTGTTCAGTCATCTCTCATTTTCAATAGTACCCTGTTCAGTATCATTAATTAATTATGTATGGAAATATGCAGTGAAATGTTTTGCCTACAATAATGCCTTCCAAACAACAACTGAGTTGCAGCTGTGGAAATATCTTGGGCTGTCACTGTGCTGTGTGGTTCAGCTTCAACCAACATCTAATTAGTGGAAGAAAAAATGAGGCTGAATATGGCACACAGGATGACAAGTGTCCTTCCTTTAAATAGAGCAGATTGTATTTTTCCTCATTCTAAAAGATGTTCAGCACAGCTTAAGAGTGCTGTGGAAAATGTATCACAGAGACAGGGGAATTGTAATAACAAATTTTGTTTCTGTTACTCTTGACCTGTGTCATTTGTGTTTATACAACAAGTGTCAGGTTATGGGGTTACTTTGCAGTTATGTTGCAGTTTCTATTCCTTGTCTTATCAGATCTGTCCCTGTTATAATTAAATTACCTCCATTCCAGAGTGCAGTCGAGGAGCACATGTGAGCTCAGCATTACGACAACATAGTTCCTTTCCTAGTGTGGACCAACCTCCATACCATCAATTAAAAGCTCTTTTTGGTGTTGGACTTTGCTACCTGTTTTACTCATGTGATGATCGAGCGCCACAGCTTGTTTTAAGATGCATTCGTGAGCTTGAATCCCGAGCTCGGAGTGACAACACACTTGACTTGTATCAACTGTACCAGGCATCTCCTCCAGCTGACCAGTTTCAAGATTTGAGAAGGAAATTACAAACAGGTTGAGTACTCTTTACATAGTATTACAGTTTGTAAACAGTTATTTGTTTGAGTCCTGTAATATCATTCTTGAAGGCAGAGGTAAATTTATATTCAGAGAATGTTTCTGTACCATGAATGTGTCCTTGGTGCTTCATGCTACAACAGTCTGCACAGTGAGACCAATGTTGTTCATCCTGTCTGTTAAAGGTAAAGGTAAAGGTAACGGTTAAGCAATCCCCATACAGTCCTGGACAGTTCCTGAGGGTTACAGGAGGGTGAGGCTACCAGATTTCATATCAGTCAGCACATGAAGGTGGTAAGGTTATCAGCCCTACGCATCGTCCACCTTTACTCCCCAGGAAATATTCCTAGTACCCATTTTTGTTAGAGGCTGAGTTAACTGCAGGGCCACAGTGCATCCAGAAGGATTATGTCAATGAAAAATTCCAATGACACCATTGGGAATCGAACCCACGACCTTCCAGTTCATAGTGTTGACATCCTGACTGTACCTCCACTAATTCTACTGGTGTTTCAGATAATATTCTTCATCATATCTAGTTCATGATTATGTTCTGTCACCTTATGTCACTGGTCCAGCATGCTGACCACTCTGTTTCCTGCTGTAGTGAGTTGCATGAACTTTAGGTTAATAACTGATGGTCTGTGAGAAATTTATTTTCTTTTTTAATCCACTTTTGACTTGGTATAAACCATGAGTGGGTATTGGCTTACTGTTAGACACCCACACCTCAGACTGTTGCATTTTTCATATGATAGAATATTGATTGTCAAAAGTACTACTGTATTTCTTGTTTCCTGCCTCATAAGACCGCCCCCCCCCCCCGAAAAATTTTCCCAAAAATCACCCTGCATCTTAACACCAGATGATTAAATTCATACATGTCCTCAAAAGTACTTTGGTGATTACAGGTGTGTCTTATTACTTGTAGCATCTTATTGAGGCTGGAGATCCAGTAATTAGTGGCTGTCAGACTTTAGATTACCTGTCTGCCCTGTTGAATGAAACAGTAGAAACAAACATCCTAATAAATAAACTGAATGTGTGTGTACAGTGTTTCTTATTTTCCACATACTGAAGTTAGTACAATAGTACTGTATGAATACTGTATATATCAGTGTTATGACATAGACAGTAAAGTGCATGTTTGTGGACATTTTGTTCAATATAATTTTGATTTCTTAATTTACAGAATTTATTGGCAGGGATTGTTTAGATTCTTATGTGCTGGATTTTGGTTTTGGCATCATGTAGTTTGGCAGACTGACATGAACATTTCAGAGGAACTTGTCTCTATTGTAAGTGTTGAGGTAGTAACATTCTCAGAAATGTCAGTAACAAATTACCAGTAAAACACAGCACAGTATCCCAGAAGAGTTTGATCCTCATCAGCAATGTAGAAAGCTCAAGTCACACATTATCATTATCTTTGTTGAAGAACAAATTAAATCACCAGGGTGCCATTTGGTTCAAGAATAATTTTTCCTCCTGCCTCCTACCTAAACTCCCAAAGGTCAAATACACAAATCTGTAATTATACCTGCTTTTTACAGGGTTTGATACTTAGTTTCTCCCACAGAGGTCAGAACTTAGATTGATAGGGCTTGAAAACAAGGTACTGAAAGGAATGTGTGGAACCATGAGATAGGTAATAACAGGACAGCGGAGAAAATTATGTAACAAAGAGCTTGAACAAATGTTAGCAGGGTGACAAAAATCAAGGAGGGCGAGGTGGACGATGCTTGTAGTGTGCAAGAAAGATGGTATCCATGAAGTGTGTTACTTTAGTGACATTCTGAATTGTGGCACTATAATTATTTGTAAAATTATACTCTATCTAGAGTAGTTTTGTGTTTATATCACGGATTGTTATAGCACTGTTTAAGACATTTTGATGAGTTCATTTGTAGTTGTGGATTATGAAAACTACCATCCTAAAGCCAGACATGGTATGTACTGAGCTCATTGTGTATGAATGAGTGCCATAGTTTTTATGATAGTTTTTGTGATAATGTGGTCTCTTCTACAATAAGATGCAGCCAACACATCTGATAATCTAGAAGACTGGTAGTCAGTAGCAATTATTGTAATTCTCAGTGTAATTATGTTAGGAATTCCCTTTCCCGCTCCAGAATGTGAACCGTCTGATGTCTTGTATGGTCTATGAAATATAACCAAGGTAAACAACACAGAAAGGTTTAAGAATATTGTCTGTCATACATTCTTTTTGCACATATGAGAAACTGTGCCCTCTGCACCAACAGAATTTTATGCTTACCAGAGAATCAAGAGAGAAATTGCACAGTAAGGGTCTTCATGACTTGACCTCTTCATCAAATATTATTTGGGCAATCAAACCAAGGACATGGAGTTTTATAGGGTATGTAGTATGTATGACAGAGAAGAGGAATACATATAGGGTTTGTTGGAGAAACCTGATGGAAAGGACCTAGATGTGGATAAGAAGACAGAATTAAAATAGATCTTGAACAGGATGAGGGAGGATTTGGGATGGTTGATCTGGCTGATGATACTGGCAAGTGGTATGGTGTTGTGAATGTGGTAATGAACCTTTGGGATCCGTAAATTGAGGGAATTTCTCGACTAACTGAGGAACTACAGGCTGTTGTGAACACAGCATTGAACCTTTTAGCACTAGTCACTTTTGGTAGCTGTCAGTATTTGATAGCTCAAATAGTTCATTTGCAGTCACGAATGAAGTTCCTTGAAGATTTGTTTTTTTACTTCTCCTGTCAAATTTATGTTTTATGGGTTGTCCTCTTTTATAAAATGGGGACCAGATACCATTTAGTAGGGTGATGGTACCCTTCATAGTTGCCACCATAACACTGTCAAATTGCAATGAATTAGAGTTCCACTCCTGTAATTGCATAATTTGTTTCCTTGCAGATGTGATGGGTGCAGATTTGTTTGGATATGACTTTTGTACTATTGCTACCGCTCTGAAGAGATTTCTACTTGAACTTCCAGATTCTGTAATCCCTGTCCAGTGGTACCACAAATTCATTGATGTATCTGGTAAGATGCTTTCAGTGTGCCTTATACTGTATGATTTACTTTCCGGAAAACAGTTTCACAGACACATTCAATGAGATGCTAATGATCCTTTGTAATGTAAATAACACTTCTTTGGACTGTTGTGAATCAGATTGGAAAAGTTTGTTGTCCTGTGTAATGTGCTGGAAATGTAAGATTACACAAATACTGAAGGATATAAGACATAAATTCGATATTTTGATGGCTTCTTTGTGTACTTATGTTTAGAAGAAATATAGCTAATTGTCATCTATTTTTCCCATGTACTACTGGGAGTATTTATATGTGTTACATGATGTGTTTGTGTTGTGTTTACATTTACCATCTCTCTTTACTTTACTGAGATGTACACGTAATTAAACAGGTGTAAAAACAAATTTTAGTAGTAGTGGGGAAAGAGAGAGAATAAAGTGGTATTCAGTTCTGTGAGGGTATGGGGACTCTTCAAATAATGTTATTTTATCATGACTTTTTAACTTGTCAAATATTTTCCTTAGTTTTACTGTATATTTGTTTGACAAAATGTAACTAGATACACTGAGATGAATGGTTCATATCTCCTGTTTTCATAGTTTGACAATCTTTGCAAAGTTCTTGTAATTTTGGTTGTGTCAAATTTCACACATCTGTTATTCACTTAGATGTTAAATGTGTAATTCTGTTCTATAAAGCAACATCAAAGTATTATTTACTTGTAAATTCATCAGTAAATCCTTATTGGACAGTTGCACACATTTTCAGAAAAACAAAACATTTCATTGTATTTGTTTCTTAGATCAGTGTAGGAGGGAAAAAGTATTGTTAATAATTAATTTTGCTGTGAGATGCAGTGGCTGACATGTGTGACCTGTGTAATATCATATACCATTTTATGTTTGGTTTTTGTTAAGATCCACCTCCAGATAAAATTTTGTCTATAATCATATAGAGAACTTAACGTGAGTTTCTGAAGTGGAAACCCTTAGATTTTATAAAAAGAATTTTGATTAAAATTACTGAGGATGGAGCACACTTCAATTTTTTATTTTGATAAGTCATGGGTATCATAACTGAGACTCATTCAGGGTGGGCCTACTTGTCTTACATGATTGGACAGGAGGTAGGTGAAATGGTTTCTGAGGTATGCAAGTGTAAAGAATTTAGAGATGATGTAATGTCTGTGTTTCTGTTTACTGTATGTAGAATGTAGTCTGTAGTTTTTGCAGTGGTAATGCTAGGTGTGTACAGTATATTTAAGGGCCGATTTTTTGTACTATTGCACTTGAAGTGGAATTATGAGACTTTACACGTGCATGCTGTAAATGTAACATATAGCAGCAGAATAATTAGTATCAGCAGTCAGTTTATTTCCATTTTTTAATGAATAGATGATAGCAGATGGATGTATAACAGGCCCCGTGTCTTGGAATTTTCATTGCCCAGGTACTTCCCCATGCTAAAAATTGATATATGTCTGCTGTGTTCAGAGACAGTAAATACTCTCTCACTGTCCAGGGTATGAATGCTTTGGAAGGGCATGTGTGATGACACTGGTCCACCATGCATTGCTGTGACTATGCTGAAGTGTGTGTGTGTGTGTGTGTGTGTGTGTGTGTGTGTGTATGTATGTATGTATGTATGTGTGTGTGTGTTATGTATATATCTGTTGTTTGTATGTGTGGATGTATCCTGACCAAATTAGAATATGTAATGCTTCTGTGGAAAAAGTCATTTATAAGAACAGTGACTACAAAAGATTTTCTCTTAAATAGATAATAAAGTAGTTGAGTTTGAACTGGAAAGACTGGTGGGAGGGTGTATTGAAACCCTCCTAAATTTCAGTTGTGTTGAGTGATAGACTGAAAGGATGAATCCAAATACAGCATTGCCCTCCAGAGGCATCAAGAGTGTCAGGACTATGGATGCATAAAATTGTGCCTAAACTGGAATAAATAGAGAGCCAGTGTTTTGCAGGCAATGTTAGGGTGACTGTCTTTTTTGACAGTTTTGTTGTCATCCAGTGGGTGCTACATACTACTCCTGTCTATTAAGGGAATGTGTGTGAGAGTATGTGTTTGCTGTGGAACAAGTGAATTTCCAGCAAATAAAACAAAATTGGAGAAATTATATGCTCAATGACAAAGTGCAGGATACTCTGGAAGAGAAACTCGGTGCAATTGGATGTAAAAGTGGGAAAGTCGAAGTGCAATGGAACAATATAAAGGAATTTGTGTTAGATACTATCAGTGATCTGGTTGGGAAAGTCAAGAAGAGTTCCCTCTTATCCCTTGGATTATGCAGGAAATGATCAGTAAAATGGATGAAAGAAGGAAATGGAAGAATGTCAACACTGAAGAAGGCAGGAATAACTACAGGAGGCTGAGGAACGAATTGAATAGAGCCACAGATAATGCCAAAAAGGAATATCTTGAAAACATACATAACGAGATTATGGAATTTCAAAGAACAGGGCGTTGTGATTTGATGAACATGAAGACAAAAGAACTAGGCTGGAAAGGAGACCCAAGGGATTCAAAATATTGGCATTGAAGACTTCCAAGGGAATAGAATAGCTGATCAAAGTCAAGTGCTGAAAATTTGGGAGAATTATATTACAGAACTATACGATCAACCTAATCGACCAGAAACCCTAGAAGTCAAACCTGAAGAGCAAGTAGATGCAGACGAGAAGGGCCCATATATTTTGCAAAGTGAAGTGGAAAAAGCTATCAAGGAAATGAGGAATAAGAAGGCTACAGGAGATGATGATGTACCTGGAGATGTGCCCAAATTACTGGGAGAAGGTGGTTTGAAAATAATGACAAAATTGATCAAAACCATATATGAAGCTGGAGAATGGCCCAAGGACTTCACAGAAGTTACAGTGATTGCCTTAAAAAAGAACCCACAAGCTACAAAATGCAGCAACCATCACACAATCGGCCTTATCGCACATACACATACTTAGAAGAAGGATTGAAAGGAAAATTGAGGATGTACATGGAGAAGATCAGTTTGGATTTAGAGGAGGAAAAGGAACTAGGGATGCAATTGGGATGCTGAGAATAATAGCAGAACGAACCCTGGAGATAGATGCGGAACTGTGTGTTTGCTTCATAGACTGGCGGAAGGCATTTGACGGAGTCAACTGGACTAAATTAATGCAGATCCTAAAGGTAGCTGGTATTGACTGGCATGAAAGAAAATTGATTAGCAACTTGTGCAGGGCTCAGAGTGTTAAAATAAGACTGAACCAAGGGGAGACAAGAAGTGTGAAGAATGGAAAAGGAGTTAGACAAGGATGCTGTTTGTCACCAATTCTGTTCAGCTTGTACAGTGAATGCCATACCAAGGAAGCTCTGGAAGGGTTTGGAGACTTCAAAATAGGAGGGCAAATCATTCACACTGTGAAATGTGCAGATGACCTTGTGTTACTGGCTAAGGAAGAAAAGGTGCTACAGGACATCATTGATAAACTAATTGAAATTGGAAGATGCTATGAAATGGAAATGAATGTGGAAGAAACAAAAGTAATGAGAATTTCAAGACAACCATTCCCACTAAAAACTGTGATAGACCAAAAACAACTAGAGAATGTGGAATCTTTTAAATATTTGGGTAGCATGTTAATAAATGATGGAAGGTGTAGTTGGACTGATAATGTGAGAAATGAAGAAGTATTAGAGTCGAGGAGCAGAGGAGTATCCTGCATGAAATAAGTAAACAGAAGGCTAACTGGATTGGTCACATTTTGCATAGAAACTGCCTTCTACAACGGGTTATTGAAGGAGAGATAAAAGGAGAGATAGAAGTGACAGGAAGATGAGGAAGAAGACATAGGAAGCTACTGGATGACCTTAAGGAAAGGAGAGGATACTGTCATTTGAAGGACGAAGCTCTAGATCGCACTATGTGGAGAGCTCACTTTGGAAGAGGCTTTGGACATGTTATAAGACAGACTACTAAATGAATGAAAACAAAGCTGAGCTGTGTTGAGCTCAAAGAGCAACAAATGTTCTTGAGGTACTGGCTAGGTCATGCTTCATCATTCTTGTTCTTTTCTGATCTTAAAGTTTTGATATTTTCATTCTCTCTCAGATTCAGGCCTGTAGCTAGACCATAACACCGTGTGTGCAGTGGCTTCTAGTGCAGGTGCATATATGTACATACATTTACATACATATATAATGCTGTTTGGACATGTAATGTCTATATATATATATAAAATGTCTGCATAAACATGAAAGTAGCCTTAGCCAGGAACACAGAATTAACATATGAATTACTTTATGCATTCTGTAACACTGCACAAAATGTCTGGCATATACATATATTTTTGAAACTGAGTTGTTTCAAACTGTGGTAGTTCAACAGAGGCAACATGTGAATTAGGTAGTGTGTCACACTTTTTCAACTGGCTGGTCAGCATGTTTGTGTTTGATATGTTGCAAATTCTTAGTGCATGTGTCCAGATATGTAGAGGGTGCTTTGCAGCCACTTGCACCACCTTGGCTACAGGCCTGCTGAAATGTTAAATGAGTCAGTGTAGTGCCAGAAGTATGATCATGGTCATCAAGTCCAAAAGCATGTGCATGATTTTCTGCAGAGACTTCAAGAAGCTGGGCACCTCAGTTCAAGATTCATGTGCAGTGAAGGATGGAAACATCTGGAATTCAGATTTAAATATAAAGAAACATAGAATCAGAAACTTGTGTAACTTGTATTCAATTTGTTTAAGAAAATATTGTGACTTTTTTGCATGCCCCTCATGGTTAATTCTATCATGGTTTTTCAGATAGGCTTTTAAATAATTCGTAAGCTATGCAGTGTGGAGATTAGGCTTTGAAGTCTGAAGCATTAGAGTGAAACTTGAAATTCACATTAGGTATAAAGGATGCTCGTGTCGCATATAGAACATCCCCTGGCATGTACTGATTGGTCCGTTTTATTCACCACTGGCTTACTGGTTATGTCATTTAATTGCAGGCATAACAAATGATGAGCAGTGTGCCTCATGTATAAGTAATCTAGTGCAAGACCTACCGGAACATCACAAGTCTACCCTGCACTTCCTCATGGTACACTTCTGTCAGATCTGCCAGCTGCAGTATGCGCGTGGAATGACAGGGCCACCCACACATATAATTGATTTTCTCTGTCATGCCTTCCTTAGACCTCCGTGGGACAAAGCCGTGTAAGATGAATGAGTTTTTTTAATTGTCTTGTCTTTTTTTATCATTCATTAAACAGAGTACTTTTTATTGCCAGACTGAACACTGCAGAGAGGGTGGTATTATCAATTGCTATGCAGCAATAGTGTTGTCCACTGTACAGCAAGCAGCATGGCGATTACAAAAATATTCACTGTACAGACTGTATTTGAAGAGTGAGCAGATTTATTTGTTTCTTTATTTATGATCTATCTAGTGATTCTTTCAGTTTCTCAGACTATATGAGATTGACTGATAGATATGTAGTGTAGACAAGCTACATCACATGTAATTTTCTATATTCACAGTGATATGGTGTTTCATACAAAAGCTTGTCTTCGCATAATTGAAATATTGCTGCTCCGTGTTGACTGGGGTGTGGAGAGGCCACAGTTTGCAGCTAAAACAAAAGGTCGCAGTATTCTTGATGTCGAGATTGATGTTGGCGAGTGCCCATCATCATTACACGATGCTGAGTGGTACTGGGGGAATATCAGTAGGTAAGTTTTTTTAAACTGTAGTAATGTATTTTAATTTAAATGTTATCTACCATTTCTGTCCAGAACTAGAAATGGCAGGAGGAAAATTTTAAATGGGCATCAAACAGTGAGTAAGATGTTGGTGTAGGATTGTAATAAAATACTGTAATAAATTCGCAGTTCTGGGCAGTGGTAAAAGCAAATTAATATAATTATTGTGGAACTGCTCAGGTGATGACACATTATCCAGGGTAATCAACCCATAGAGGTTGAAATGATTTGGGAGAAGAAGAGAGTATGCATATTAGTTCCATATAGAAATTCATTGGAACTAATTAAATAATTTAATAGCAACTAACAAACTAGCCAGCCAACCACCTAAATGTAGGAAAACTCCAATTTTACATATTTGTGGGGACCAACCAGTGTTGCATAAAATCTGGTAATCAATGTTTGTTTGGGTGTTTGGCTGGAACCATACAAAAAATGCAGACAATTGAAGAAAATGCAAAATGCAGGAAAGGAAAATCAGGGATTTACTTTAACTTCAGGGAGCAGATACTTCTTGAAAAGGTAATTGAGATATTCTTTACATTGTATGGAACTCAAAGGTTCATCACTGCATTCACAGGACACTCCACCTCTGTTTGTTCCTATCCTGAACCACATCAATCCAGTCCTTGCCCTCCCATCCTGTTTATTGAATATCCATCTTAATATTATCCAGCTTTGGTCTTTTAAGTGGTCTCTCCACTAAATTCCTGTACAGACGTCTCCTATCCCCCATATGTGCCGCATGCCCATCCATCTCATTCTTCCTGATTTGATCACCTGAATGGTTTTGCCAATAGGAATCAATGAAATGAATTCAAACATGCTGTGCCATTGGTCTTGTCTGAAGCAGGTGTTCCTTTGCATCTGTCTTATGCACATACACAGAGAGAGATGAAAGGGGATTGGGTTCATTGAGGTCCTTGCTAAGCTGTGAGCACCTTTACATAAAGTTTGGGAACCATCACTTGTGCTAAAGCTTTTATTACATTTATGTGGGCATCAGAACTTTATCATGCTTTTTCATTACAGTATATTTATGTTTATACAATAAGTGGCAGTTTTTAAAAATCAGTATACTGATATTAAAAATATTAATTCGGTGTTCTAATTGTAGTGCTGTGAAAAAAAAAAATCTTGAGGTGTGAAGCAGATTGGATATTTCATTTTTGGATATGTTACATGTGTTGAGATGTTTCTGTAGAGTATCAGAGTTTATTCGTATAGTCATATAAACAGAGTTACAATCATATCATTTTTTTTTAACAAGAAGTTTTACTATCTTGGAAATTTCAGAGAAGAAGTTAACGAAAAGTTTATGGATAAACCAGATGGAACTTTCTTAGTTCGAAATGCATCAAACAAAAGTGGCGAATATACCTTGACCTTACGGAAAGAGGGGACTAACAAATTGATCAAGGTCCTTCAGAGAAATGGCAAGTATGGCTTCTCAGAGCCATTTAAATTTGATACTGTCACCGAGCTTATCCACCATTATCGCACCACATCCTTGGCACAATACAACTCAATGCTGGATATCAAATTGCTTTATCCAGTGTCACGAAAAGAAAAGGTAAGAAATGAAGTATCATTGCTTAGAAATTTCCAAAATATTTCTTTAAAGTTTGTCAGAAATCATTTATTAATGGAGGAAAAATGCTAAGCTTCAGATAATTTTTACATCTCAGGATTTTCCTGCATGAGTACTGACTACAGTATTGTTTGTAGATATACCGTAAACACCTATAAGACATTGTCTTAATTTCTCAGTTGGAAGATTGATATACAAGTTATAAAATGTGAGAACATCATAATCTTGTGTGGGTGTAGGGAGGTTCAGTGTGAGTTGTTGCTAAGGTTTTGCATTTACCAGTCTAAAATATAAGAATAAAGCAAAGCAATCCCATTACAGGCCTGGACAGGCCCAGAGGGTTCCAGTAAGTTAAGGTTCCCAGATTTCGTGACAACGGCACAGGATGGTGGTAGGTTGTCAGCCTTACGCACCAACTGCCTTTACCCCCAGGAAATACTCCTGGTACTCATTTATATTAGAGGCTGAGTTGACCCCAGGGCCATAGTGCGATCAGAAGGATTTTATGTCAATGAAAAATCCACTGACACCATCTGGGATCGAACCAGCGACCTTTCGATTTGTAGCACAGCACCTTCTTCACTGTGCCACCGCGTTAAAATATAAGAATAACAAACGGAAAAGAAGTTGCACTTTGTCTCAGTTCTGCATATCTCTGCTGTGTGTTGTTATTCAAAAGGAACAGTTTGTGAAATTTACTGGACTAAGAACCCACATACCTAAAGAACACCAGTCAGGTCTTTGTCAGTGAAGTAGTTATAGCAAACCCTGCTGCTTAGACCCTGTCATGCCAACATATTTTCATGTCCTTCAAGAAAACTGCTATTGCCACTTGTAACATCGCTTCCATCTCAGAACCTGCGGAATGTCAATGAAACAAGCTTTATCTCCATTTCATTAGAACATGCTTGTTGAAATTCTGAACCACAACCCATCATTTGCACACTCTTCAGCCATATTGTTTTGCAATGGAAGCAGTTAAATGTCTAATACAGTAAATATTTTGTGATTCAGTAATGAATGCAGAGACATGACCCACATTTCTGTACCAAATAGTGCATTGGTAGTTTTATTCAGAGTTCCTCTATTGAATGAAGCAGGGGGAGAAATGGAGTTGATGGTAAGACAGCGCAGAAATTTAAGACTGTGGTCACCTTTTTTCTTAGGAGAGTAGAATTCCTTTAGTCTAGTATTTACAGGACCAGACAGGTACTGGATACTGACCTATGTTCTTACAGTTAATTTTTTGTTACTGCTTCTATACTTGGGCTCCACAACTAATCAGAGGAGTACTCCATTTGAATATCTGCATCAGCTTTTGGTTCAGGGGTATCAGGGTCCTTTTTTATTTCTTCTGGATTCTCTTCAGTTTTTACCAGGGATGCTGAAGGATGAGGAGAATGCGGATCAGGGGTCTCTGTAGCAGAATAAGTTGATGGAATAGGAAACAAGGGCTTAGGAGATACCACTTTAGTCAATCAAGAGACACTCTCAGAGGACTTGGGACTGTTTTCGTCAACTGCCAAAGTATCAGCTTCTGGATTACAGTAATTCTGTAGTATAAAATATCTGTGTACAAATTAGGCATTGATTTGTAGCAGGATTCAGGATGGTGAATTCTGATTGCTAGTTGTGAAGGATGTCTGTTCTGCTGACATTCGTATGTTTTGGTTGTGCCACTAACTGCCCAAATTTTGATAATCATTAAACTGACAACGAGCAATGCAAGTTGTCCTTTAATATCACTTACAGCTTTCAAGGGAGAAATCCTCATTTTTAAAACCAATAATATTCCAGTCTGTAAAAGAAATGAAGTTAAAAAAGGTAAAGCAGTCCCATTACGGGCCTGGAGTGGCGCAGAGGGTTCCAGGAAGTTAAGGTTCCCAGATTTCATGACAATGGCACAGGATGGTGGTAAGGTTGTTAGCCCTATGCACCGGCTGCCTTTACTCCCAGGAAATGCTCCTGGTACTCATGTCTGTTGGAGGCTGAGTCGACCCCAGGGCCATAGTTCGATCGAAAGGATTTTATGTCAATAAGAAATCCACTGACACTAGCTGGGATCAAACCATCGACCTTCCGATTTGTAGCACAGCACCTTAACCACTATGCTACCATGGTCCCCCAAAAGAAATGAAGTTACAGGCATGAATGTCACTCATGCTTCTCATGCCAGTATTACCATATTTGACTTCTGGTTGTAGTGGATGTATTTTTGCCATTGTGCAAGTTTTAAGAACTGTTTTCTTTTCCACCAGTAATAACTGCCAGTGACTTTCTAAAAGCATATTGTCTTCCCATGCCTGTACCCACTAGATATTCTTGTGAATAGGGAACTTGTAAGGTTATGTTTTTTTCCTCACTAAAGTAAATGTCTGCACCTGTGATTGTTGGCCTTGGCGCAATGTACAGACGTTTAATTCTTCATATGCTACCAGTCTGCATACACCATACTGTCTTGAATGCATACCCAGGTACTATAAATTTAAAATCCCTCCACTGTAAGCAGTAGTTGGAATTTGAATGCTGTCTTCCTTGAAGGATTAATATAGTTATGCTGAATTCTTATTTTTCAGGGGCATGATGTTCCCGGTTTAGGTGATATGGTGTCAATTGCTGAGAAGCTTATGAACATCCATAAAGAATACACAGCTAAAGTAAAAATGTATGAGGCTTACTCAGAAGACTTTCTATGCACAAATCGGGATATCTGTTTAAAACAATATGCTTTGGAAGCCTTCCAGGTGGCTGTGAAAGCATTCGAGGACCAAATTATCTTACTGGAAAATTTCCAGAAGAGTACACAAGCAAGTGAAATGTGGAATGCTTATGACAGCATTAACTTCCTGAAGTGTCACCTGAAGAGCATAGAAGATGGCCGACGACAGGCTGAAGACAACCTGAAGCAGCAGTTTGCATTTAGTCACACTTTAGAAAGAGAGATGGATTCATTGAAGCCGGACATAATCCACCTCTTCAAACTTAAGGAGAAATATCAAGGGTAAGGAAACTTTTAAGGCATTTGTAATCAAAATCGGTGTTCAGACGTAATGCCTTTGTTCAATTTTCACACAGTACAGTACAAATATTGGCAAAATCAAATGCCTGTTTATGAGTGTAGATGTGTGGAAGGAAGGTAGAATTACTAAGTTAACTTGTATTTATACTGCATATTTCAGTTATCAACATGTTTCTTATTCATTGTTCAATTAGAGGCATACCCTGTGGAATGTCTCACCAGTTAAATGTTATTCCAGTGGAATGCATTATGGTTTTTAATACCCAGACTTCATAGAATGTACATATCTCTCAGTACAACATTTTTAGCAAAACAATGTGCATGCAAACTGTACATGTTACTGCATATGAAGCAACTTTTTAACTTACTTACTTCATACCTACTTATTCCATGGAGCAGAGTCCTTCTTGAAAAGCTAACTTCTTTTCTGCTAGTCAAGAAATTTCCCACATATTATGGAACCCGAGGGTTCATTACCTCACTCACAAGTGCCCACCACCTGTCCCTATCCTGAATCAGTCCATATCCCCACATCTCACTTCCTGAAGATCCATATTAGTATAATCCTTCCATCTATCCCTGGGTCTTCCAAGTGGTCTCTTTCCCTCAGTTTTCCCCACCACAAACCTGTATATGCCTCTCCTCTCCCCATACGTGCTACATGCCCCGCCCATTTAATTCTCAATTTTATCACGCGAACAATATTTGGTGAGGAGTACAGATCATTAAGCTCCTCATTATGAAGTTTTCTCCACTCCTTTGTTACCTTGTCTCTCTTAGGCCCAAATATTCTCTAATCTAAAGGAAGTCATCCCGTTGTGTTATAAAGAATTTAACTTATTTATTGTAATCTTACAATATGTGTTCAGTCAATACAAAAACATTAGAAATTAATGTATTACTGCAACATGTTTCGACTCGGGAGAGTCATCATCAGGCTGATTACTTAAGAACCGTTAATACATTACCCTTTACAGTATTATACATGTAACTATTGCATTAGGGATCCTGTATGCATTACATTGAGTGAGTAGAAAATCTGGTTTTGTTACTAATTTAGGTAGGAGTAAACTATGCGCAGCTGTGGGTGTGGTTATAGCTGCCGTTGTTCATCTAGCTCGTACTTCTCAGCAGGGGGGGGGGAGGGGTGGGGGTGGGGTGTGTTCCTCCTTCCTGTCTATTCTTCTGCATTTCTTATTGGTGCAGATCTATATTACTTCCTCTCTGCAATTTTGGAATCAAGTGATTTTTTATCATTGTTTAGCTGTGATTATTTGAGTGTGTGTGACTATGTGGGTTTTGCTGAGGTGTACTTACAGTTTTCTCAGGGTTGTGGTCGGGTCCCTCAGAGCGGTGGCGGGACCCAACCAAATTTGCAAAATTTTTTGAAAATGTTAGTGCTCAAGACAGATCCTAGATAATATTTTGCTGATGTGTTGTACACTTTCAATGGTGGCCAGTTTATAATGTAACTGCAAATTGTATTACTACACAGGTGGCTAAAGCAGCGTGGAATAAGGCAGCAAAGTATCTCACAGTTTTTGATGGCTGAAGAATGTTCAGCAGTGTCCTTGGAACATCTGCAGTCAGATATGAAAGTGGAGGATTTGCCACATCAAAATGAGGAAACCTGGCTTCTGAAGGAATGTAGTCGTAAGAATGCAGAACGTTTGCTGGCTGGCCAACCTGATGGCACATTTCTTGTCCGTCCAAGCCGAACTGGGCAGTTTGCGTTGTCCATTGTGTAAGATATTTTTTTCTGAAAGAATCTGTTTGTCCTTTTTTTTTGTGTGTGGCTCTTTCAGCTAATAGTAACAGATTAAATGTACCTTGCATAATAGGTTGTCCCAAAACACTGGTAAGGAATTACCACTGCTGGCTGCATAATAACCCAGAAGAACACCGTTATCTTCTTAAATGTACCTTGCTAACACTAGTTTAAACTTGCAGGTTATACTAACTGTCATGTTCATACTGTCTACTCAGAAAATTCACTTCAATTCAATATTGATGTCACAGACCCTTCTGCTAATAAGAACTCACAGAAATGTTGGCACTCTTATCCAAAAGGTAAAACCTAATGATCAGTAATATTTGATCAAGAAAGTAGATTAATGTCACCAAATAAACAAACCATTTCATCATCACAGCAAAATATAAATCAGTAATTTCAACTCCAAACAAAGAAAAAAATAATACAAGTGTGATGTGTTGGTTGTTTGCAAGCAGTTCAGTTTCATGAATGAAATAAGAATGTTTGTAAAGTTGTAGTTAACAAATTTATATTGTTCTCAAGGAACACAGTTATGTGATAAAGGAATTCACCTTTTATCTCATAGGTTGTCACCTCAAGTTCTCTCCTGTTTGGAAAGAGCCAACATACTGCCAACTCTTATAAGCTATATTAATTTTTAGCCACCACTTTTCTTTCATAATGTGTATAGAAATTTGGTAAATAGTCATGGTTATAGTTTTGTCATAAGCAGCAAGATAACTATGGCAGTGGATATGTGTAGGAAATAATTGCAATGGAAGGAGAGATTGCTTTTGAAGCACTAATTGATGTGTGGACTTATACTGGTGATGCAAATGTCACCCTTTAAGCTGACATATACTCAGTAACTAACAGGTAAAAGGTAAAGCAGTCCCATTACAGGCCTGGACAGGCCCAGAGGGTTACAGGAAGTTAAGGTTCCCAGATTTCGTGACAACGGCACAGGATGGTGGTAGGTTGTCAGCCTTATGCACCGGCCGCCTTCACCCACAGGAAATACTCCTGGTACTCATTTATGTTAGAGGCTGAGTCGACCCCAGGGCTATAGTGCGATCAGAAGGATTTTATGTCAATGAAAAATCCACTGACACCAGCTGGAATCAAACCAATGACCTTTTGATTTGTAGCACAGCACCTTAACCACTGTGATACCGTGGTCCCCAACTAACAGGTACATCTCTTAAAATATAAGTGGACTGAGCAGGTTAGCTTAGAACGTGACTTTTATGCAAGGGTGTACTCAGTTATTATAATTTTGCCTATTGTTTTGTATGGGTGTGAAACTTGGTTGCTCACACTGTCGGAGGAACGTAGGCTGAGGGTGTTTGAGAATAGGGTGTTGAGGAGAATATTTGGGCCGAAGTGGGATGAGGTAACAGGGGAATGGAGGAAACTATGTAATGAGGAGCTTAATGATCTGTACTCCTTACCCAATATTGTTCGGGTGATAAAATCAAGAAGAGTGAGATGGGCAGGGCATGTAGCATGTATGGGAGAGAGGAGAGTTGTATACAGGGTTTTGGTGGGGAAGCCTGAGGGAAAGAGACCACTTGGAAGGCCCAGGTGTAGATGGAAGGATAATATTAAGATGGATCTTCAGAAAGTGGGATGTAGGGGTATGGACTGGATCGAGCTGGTTCATGAGAGGGACAGTGGTGGGCACTTGTGAATACGGTAATGAACCTTTGGGTTCTGTAAAATGCGGGAAATTTCTTGACTTGTTGACAGCCGGTTAGTTTCTCAAGAAGGACTCTGCTCCATGGAGTAATTAAGTAAGTAAATGTACTCAGTTATATGTCAGCTGGGTCACTGTCCTGCTGAGTGTTTTGTGGACTTCCTCACAGAGGTCATTGCTGTTTCCCCTCATCCATCTTACTATTTATGTTAACCCAGTGGCAAAGCTAGGGGAGGGCAAGTGGTGTGGCCACCCTCAGCAGCAGAATCCATAGGGTGGCAAAATGAATATTTTAAATAGAGTGAGAGAAGAAAAGTTGGTTTTCTGCACTTGCCAAATTTTAAATTCTTAATAAAAATTAAATTAAATGCCATAAAGATTGTTATTTTGTAAATTCATAATATTTCTTCAGGGTGGCTACTGTGATTACTCACACCAGGCACCAAAAAACTAGGTGTGCCACTGTGTTACCCTAGTACTTTCTATACTTCTACATTATGAAGACATAAAAAATAACCTTGCATGTAATTAATTGGGACCTTTGTTAGAGGAGCAGACAAGCGCCGTAAAGTGTTTCTCAAACCTTCAGGACAAGTGTAGCATTTGTTGCAACCTTCTTTGTTATGTAGACTGTGATCTTCAAGCTTATGACATTGTGTAGCCTGGTAGATAATTTAGGTAACTTTGGAAGGATCAGCTGCTTCAATATCCTTGTACCCAATTTATAACCATGTAAACCCCAAATCACTGTTTTGAATTGGTAACACATTTTCCTAAATTTGTTGGACTGAATAGTAAACTTCTTTTAATAGTAGCTTTTGTGTGATTTCAGTTGTAGTGGTGGTGTAAACCACTGCATCATTTTTGAGACGGAGCATGGCTTTGGATTTGTTGAGTCTTACACGATTTTTTCGTCACTCAAGTCATTGGTGCTTCATTATGCTCAGAATTCATTGGAAGAGTATAATGATTTGCTTTGCACAACTCTTGCATTCCCAGTGCATGGGATGTCACAAAACCATCCTCTGTTTCCACCAAAGGAAAGTGTGAAAGATAAATCAAAGCAAGAAGAAGAAAAGCAGAAGTACAGTGAAAAGCAGGAGAGAGTACATGGCCAAGTGACAAGGAAGGAGCAGAGTGAAGAGAGTGCGGATCGGGAGTCAAGGCAGCAAGAGAACCAAACACATGTGAGTGGCGTGGGGGGATATGTATTGGCCCACCCTCGATGATGTTCCTCCTCCTTCTACATTGTTGAACAGTTCACTGTGATAGAGATTGTTAAGACAAATAGCTGTTGTACAAATAAAATTAGTTCCACCGATTATTAACTTTTTTTGATCTGAAGTGAAATAGGAAATGATAAAGTAATAAACCGTTCTTGATTTTAGTGAAATTAAACAAAGTGGAAAAATGCCAGTCAAATCATAAGTGGAAACAAATTTTTATTTCACCAAACATGTGCTTATTTTAACTAACATTTTAGAGTGTTAATTACAGCTTTGATAAAAATTTTATGCATTAGGCCATTGTTATATAAATTTTAGACCATCATGACATACAAAGTAACAGAGAATAACTACAGAACAATAACACCGTTGTAAGAACAATAATCATCATAATATCTTCTGGAAGTGATAACATATTCAATATTTGTGTAATAAAACTGCCTCAATAGGATTGTGATAATTTTTTAATTTCTTTTTGGTTTAAAGGAAAAATGCACAGTGAAAATGGAAAAGAAGCATGTGAGTTCTAGACCTTGTTGCAAGTAATGCTGTGAACTGGGGCAGGCATTAGTCTGAATTTTCTCTTGTGTATATGTATTAATTTTTTGTACATATTGTATTTTGCTCTGACAATTACTACTAGCAGTATATGTCTAGCTTTTTTTTTTAAGAAATATAAAATCCTTGCAGGATAAATATTTTGATCTCTTTTTCATTTTGTTTGTTATTTATTGTGTGTGTATGTAATTTTGTTTGTTTTGAATGGCACAGCATGAAATACATTGCTGGGGTTGTATTGTAAAATGGAATATAGAGAACGTTAAAATTCATTGGAGTGCACTGAAGTTGTAGTGAATATTTCCTGCCTACTGTATGTGGCTACAGAATGGAGCAGCACATTGGGTTGTAGCTGTGTGAACTTCATTTAAAGTTGGTGCCCAGAACTGACTGTATAAAAGTGCAATAACTATAAAAGACATTAGTTGTATAGATTTATTTCATTCATTGAGTAGTAATGTTAGTGGTTACACATGTGTGCTCTATCTGTAAACAGTGTGTTTCATCAGATCAGTAGTTCACAAGGGAACCAAACTTCAGACACCCATGTAGGCCAGCTGTCGTGCAATACTCTTCTCTTCTTTTCATCTGTAAGCGTGATTAGGCTAGTTCTGTGCTGAGCTATCGTAATTTTGTCTCCATGAATGACACATAAATTGAAGACTGGTAAATTTTGTTGCTTATTCAAATTGGTCTGAAATGTCACCAGTACTTCTCCAGTATGTTTTGGAATAATACTATTAGGAGGGAGCAAGAAGACCATGAGGGACCAAAAATGAATGGGACACATTAGTTTTTTGTCTGTGCTGATAATATGTAGTCGCCAAAAACATAAATACTGTGAAGGGAAACAAAGAAGCCCTGTTAGTTGCTAGTAAGGGGGTTGATCTAGAAATAAATGCTGAAAAATCTAAGTACATATCCAAGCCCTCTTAATGTAATGCAGAACAAAATTACAGCATATTGGTAGTTAATAAATGCTTTGAAAATATCACAAAGATGCAATGTTTGGGAATGGCACTAAGATATTAAAATGTCATTCGTAAAAGAATTAGGAGCATCTTAAGTTTGGGGTTTCCTTGCTCAGAATCCTTTGTCTTCATGTCTGCCATCTAAGGACATAAAGGTTAAAATACATGAAACTATATTTCTGCCTATTGTTTTATATGAGTGTGAAATAATGTCACTCATGGTGAGAGAAGAATGTTTCGACATTAAGAGGGAGAAGGTACAGGAGACTGGAGAAGACTATATAATGAGGAGCTTTATTATTTGTACTCATTGCTAAATACAGTTAGGATGGTCAAATTGAGGGTTAGACAAGCAGGGCATGTAACCCACATAGGAGAGAAGATAATGTGTAGACCTACAAGGTGTTGGTGGGAAAACCTGAAGGGAAGAGACTGCTTGGAAGAACTATGCACTTATGAGGATAATATTAAAGCAGATCTTAAGTAGGATCTAGAGGTGTTTACTGGATTCATCTGACTCAGGGTAGAGGCCAGTGGCAGACTTTTTTAATGCGGTAATTAATCTGCATCTTCTATAAAACTTCAGAAATATATGGACACATAAGTAAAGTTATCCCATTACAGGCCTGGGCAGGCCCTTAAGACTCAAAGAGGTAGAGGCTCACAGAATTTCTAGACAGTTGGCACATGAAGGTGGCAAGGTTGTCAGTCTAATGCACTGGCTGCCATTACCCCCCAGGCTGAGTTGATCCCAGGTCAATAGTGTGGCTGGAAGAATTAAGTATTTATGGACATAGGTACTGTGATTTTCCAAGAAAGATTCTCCTCTGTGGAGTTTCGTTATATGAAGATCTAACTTTCAACATTTTTAACATTTATGAGGATTACCATTTACTTTGAGGCATGTCAGCTTAGCCACAGGAACTTAGAAGTCACAACATGAAAATTTTGAATTTCGGAATGGATATAAATATATTTTGATATTTAGCCATGTGTATGAATTTTTGAGATTGTGAGTTAATTAAAGATTTTTTTTTCTTACGGGATTTGTTCCATGTGAGAAGTTAGCTAATGGATGGAATTTTAAAAGTGTTACTGTTTGACTAAAACACAAAATACAAAACAGTAAAAAACACACAAGTATATTACAGCACTTGATTTATTTTGCTTTGTTTATTTTAACCTGAATATCCTTGAAAGACCATTAACCCACAGATGATTCTCATTATTCTGCTCAGAATTTGGTGCTGTGCTGAGATACATGTGTGTTTTGTTTCAGTATATTGTTTGTGTGCACTGTTAGTACCCTTGACATGTCACTTCTTTAACTTCTAATCTAACTGGGTGGGTATTTAAATTTTGGCCCAAGGTTTGTGAAAACATTAGTACTATTTGAACAGAAAAAGATATAATTAATAAATGACATTTTGTGGGGGAAAAAAAAAAAGATATCAGGAAACATGTCTTAAAAATCCAATAAATTTCCTTGTTGCCTAAATAAAATTAATTTCTAGGGGTGTTTTCCTACATGTTCGCATACAGGCTATACTGGATCAATCTACTGCAATTGCACCCAGTTTATTTCAGCTAGTTTTTATATGTGAATTGGGTTGTCACATTAATTTGAGACTCTACTGGTATATTTCAGTATCTGTATATTGTTCACTTTTATGGATCAGGGTATACTAGGAACATTCATAACTCCCTTACTCATCAAGCTGAACATTCACCCTGCCGTGGAGGGTGAACATGGTGTAGACCTGGTGGGTTCATGCCATAACTTCAGTTTATTTTCTGAATGTTCATGTAGACTCTTATATGTACACGGGAAGAGTAGAAAGTTTCTGGAATTGTCATATCCAAATAACAACACTTCTATTAAAAGCAAGGGGGTGGATTTCACAGGGATACACTGTGTCCTGTTTGTGGAGAAAGTTGAAAAAGGTTGAGGTGTGCTGGTATGCCACAGGTGGCCATGGAGTGAAAGTGTGTCACCAGTGCTTGTTGAAGTGTCATTGTTTGAAGAGTGGGTGAACTTAAAGTTCTTTAGGAAAATAAGGAAAACAGCAGCAGAAATTCTTGTAAGCCACATATGGTGCAACTGATTTAAAGATGGTCAAGAGTAACTAGAAGATGAGGCATGCAACAGGAGGCCAGCAATGTGAAGAAAACAATGGGACTGTTTGCATGACTGTGACATCATGGGTGAATTACACTATTTACATTGAAGTTCTGAAGCATTTTTGGCTGCCATGTGGTGCAAAGGCCAGAAAAGTTGAGGAATAATTGAATTATGCACTACAACAATGTACCATATCACACATCCTTCACTGTGCAGCCAGTTGTAGACGATGACCAAAATCCAACCATCTGCCAGCCACTGTATTCCCCAGATCTCGCTCCTTCTGTGTGACTTCTGGCTCTTAACAAAACTACAGATTTAGCTCAAAGTCAGTGTTTTGCATCCATAGAAGAAATGTAATAAAACATAACAGGTGGTCTTACAGCCACACGAGAAGAGAGCCTCTAGAGCTGCTGGCAGCAGTGGGAGTACCGCTGGAGCATGTGTGTGAGTGGAGAGGGGCAGTACTTCAAGGAAGACCAGGTTAGGTTCTATACATATCCTTTTTAGTACAGATTATTCCTGAATTCCAGGAACTTGTTTATCCATCCATGTATCCCATTCCACTAGTAGATATTAGTGCTATGGGATGGTAAGAACTTGTGGCAATTTGACCGCAAGTTGGCCACACCTGTCCAATATGTGACCATCATCTGTCTGAGAGCCTGCATCCAACAGGAGCATCATGTAGTATGTGCCTTAGTGTTTGGCATATTTTGTTTTTGGTGTGCAATATGTAGTGTAATGAGGCAAAACAGTTTTGTGTGCCAAGTATAGTGAATGAAATACTGTGATGACCATAACATTTAGAGCTGAATTTTAGCCCTTGTACAAGCCACTGACATTTCACATCTTTAATGACTTTTTTATCTCCATTTTAATCTGAGACCTTTGTGGGGCTCATGACCAGATGTGAGTCTGTGTATTGAATACTGCTGTCTTGCAATGCCATTTCTGGGGGTAGTATTTGTCTGTTGTGTTGCTCTGTCACTGATACTAAACTTCTGTCTGTTTTGATACTCTGTGAACTTCTAAGATATTCTTGTCTTCATAGTGAATGGCATTGTTATGTGTGCCTGAAACTTCAAACGTTTGCGCCTTCAAAGATTTAAAAGAAGGGCGTAAAAGGTTTCCGATGCACTACATATTCTCACATGTTCATGGTTTTAGATTGCAATGTTTAGGCATTTTAAGGTGTGATTTTGAGACATCTGCATCTCCTAATTTTGTGCCAGAGAGACTAGAGAGAATCCATTCCTTTCGTACATTTATGAAAATCCCATTAACACATCAGTTTGTTCCACAGAGATAAAAATGTTGGTGCTAAAACTGCATTCTTAATAATCCAATACAGATATGTGAAGAATATAGTTTGTTGCCATTTATAACAACTGGAGTTTGGGTAACATAGGATTAATCCCTTGATGTGTGTAATGATATCATTATTCACTCTCTCAAGTAACTGTGTACTCTTGAGTAATTATTCTGTGCAACATGCTGATTTTTGTGTAACTTGCAAGTCTTTGGTTACAGAACCTGAAAGGACCTATGAACTTCATTCTACTTTTAGAAAGACTATGCATATATCTTGCACATATTGAATTTATTATGTCCATGCTGAAATGAAATGACACAAAATGAAGCACTTATCTGCGTTATTGCAAATTGATGTTTTATGCAATATACAGTATTGCATGATTTCTGCATGCTTAACATGAATTTACAAGACAGGCAGTGTATATATAATATAACATTGAGGGGTATTTTTGTAACCATTGTTGCCATGGAAGAGCAATAAGTATGACATTCTGAGTGTGTGTCTGTAGCCTTAGTTATGCAGCATGGAAAGTGCATGTGCCATATTATATTGTCATCTGTGACTTCTCTGGCTGTATCGTATTTTTCCACATTATCTCACGAATGGCACAGTTCTCATGAAAAAGTTATTGAACATAAAATGTGTTCTGGTTTTCTCTACAATTTCTGTCTAAAACATTTCTCATTCTAAGAATATAGCAAGATATTGTAATAAATGTACATAGGTCTTCATGTAAAGTGCCCATTTTTCTTGTTAGATTTTCTGAACAGATTTAAAAAAAAAACTCAAATATCAAATTTCATAATCATCCTGTGGTAGCCAAGCTGTTCCATGCAGATGGATAGACAGACATTATGAAGCTAACAGGTGTGTTTAGTAATTCTGTGGAACACACATAAAAATGATACACAGACAGGACCTGCATCAGCTTACATCAGAGTATGGAATGACATAGTACTGATGTGAGAAAATTGTCAACTGGAGTGGAATGTGATGAGAGTCTTAAACAAGAAAGAGGGGTATACCATGATCTGCACATCATTGTTTGGACTGTGGGACTTACGGTAATGTACGCAGGTGAGTCAAAAATTATCTGCAATCTAGGTACATGTTCTGCTGCAGTTGGCTACACAGCTGGTTGAGCGTGACATGATACACATGGTCTACTTCTCTCTTACCATTGTGGTGCAGGTGTGACCTTGATAGTCCATTTCTATCATGAGTTTTGTGCCATAAATATGGATGCTCCACTTTTTACTTGCATGAAAGAAGAGCAGAGGGCAGTGATCTGTTTTTCTGGGCTGAAGGTGTACCACATGCTAAAATGCATAGAAGGATGTCAGTGCAGTACAGGAACAGCATCATGTTGGAACAGATTGTCTATGAATAAATCAAGGGGTTCAAGAATGGTCACACAAGCATTAAACATGAGGAAGGAGCTGGATGTCCATCCACGTCCATTACTGATGCAAACACGGAATGAGTCCATGACATGATTCTGCAGAACAGTTGATTGACTACTGATGAAGTGGCACGTCAACTGCAAATTTTTCATGGGTCAACCTATGAAATTATGCACAACAGGCTTGCCTTCCATAAAGTCTGTGCATGATGGATATCAAAGCAACGCACAGAATTGCACAAAGAGGAATGTTTGGGAATCTGCAAATGGCTTTTGGATCGCTATGGTGCTGAATGCGACCACTTCTTGGAATGAATCATCAAGGGAGATGAAACATGGATCCACCATTATGAGCCAGAGAGTAAACGCCAGATTATGGAATGGAAACATTCTCATTCACATGCCAAAAAAAGCTCAAAATGCATCCCACCACAGGAAACCTAACGCTTACATTTTTTTGGGGGCTCACAAGGGCTACTATTGGGACATTATGAAGAGAGGGGTTCAACAATGATCAGTGCTTGCTACATTGAGATGCTGTGTGACAAGCTAAAGCCAGCGATTTGAAGCAAATGAAGAGGACTGCTCTCAGAAGGCGCTGTGTTGTTGCACGACAATGCTCATCCTCACACTGCTGTCCAAACTGTTGAAACCCTTAAGAAACTAAACTTTGAGGTATTGGAGCATCTCCTGCATAGTCCTGACCTTGCCCCTTTGGACTCTCACTTGTTTGGTCCACTTAAAGAGGCCCTCAGCTTACCACGGACCGGCAACTGAAGGAAATGCGGCGTGCACAACTTGTCCTTCAGCCCAAAGCTTTTTTTTTTTTTGAGGGCATAAAGAAGATTGTATGGTGATGGACAAAGTGCATTGAAAAGCAGGGGACTATGTTGAAAAATAATGTACTTGTAAGATCTCTACCCTTGTTTTAATAAATGCTAAACGTACAGTGCAGATAATTATTGACTCACCCCATGGTTGGCGTAGAGACTAGGCTATTAGCTGGATGTCTGAGGAATTCTGATTTGATTTGAAGCAGGAGCAAGAAATTCATCTTTTCTTCGATGCATCCAGATTGGCTCTGGAGCCCACCCAGCCTCCTATCAACGGGTACCAGTTTTTAGGTGGCCAGGGCATGAAGTTGACCACTCACCCCATCTAGTGCCAAGGTTAATGAGAAGGATAATCTCGCTCTCTTTCACCCATATTCATCTCACCTTCATGTTTTGAGCAGCATGTTGGATTATTCAGATATGCTGGACAATAGCTGCACATGCTACATTAAATTCTTATTTGCACATTTTTTTCTCCCTGCTGAGAGTTGTCAATTAACACAGCACCTAAGCCCCTACTCTAGGTGTAACCACATGTAGATTTTGTTTCTAGAGGCATTATTCTAGTGTCTAGAAAATTCCTGGAGAGATCTGGTCCATTATGCAGGGATGAACAAACAGTAAATGATATAAAGTAACTGCAACTTGAAGGGTTGGACAGTACAACATTTTATATGTTGTGATAACACCTGAAACCAGTTCTGCTCTTTGATAGTGACAGTGCTTGTAAGTAATGGTGCTCTGGGTAGGGAAGGTAAGGCTTGTAACTTTTGTCATGGAAATGTTATATTTTATTCCAGTCATGTAAATTATTTTGTCATGTTGCTAATTAATGTGTATGATTCCCATTACATTAGTTGGCACTAAATAACTTCTTTTCTTCAGTTGCTTTGTGTACAAAATTATGTTTACTAATTACTACTAAATTCATTTCCATTTTTAAGAAGTATGTATATGTGTTTCCATATGGGATACACAGAGCTGCATAATATAGTAATAACCAATAAGGAGTTGAGAAACTTACATGAATGAACCCAGCTTCTGATGCTACTTGGAACAACCCCAGATTCATGCAGAGTACATATCATGTTGGCTAACAGGATAGTGCATTTGTGTATGGTCAGCAGCAGCAACTTCAAATGAATCTGTGAGTGAGAGTGGCTGTGTGTTGTAAATTTGTGCATTTCAAATCTGTGTCAAGATGATACCTTGTAAATTTTCAGCATTTTTTGAATGTCCATTTTCTCACTTGCAATTATTTCTGCATCTGGTGTTATGTTGTGACTCTTTAGGAGATCTTCAAAATGCTGTGTAGTGATAAACAATCATTTTAAGCACAGGAATTCATAACTGTGTTGATTAGTATTAATAGAAGTGCCACATTTATTAGTATAATTGTGGAAGTGCCCAGTTTTGACTATGTACCATTACATGCTGTGATCTAGAGAATATCTTTTTTACAACATTCCTAGAAATTTGGGTCCATATTAAAGTAAGGGCCAGCTCTGAAATATGTGTTGTATAAGTATTTAAAATGCCTTCACAGACAGTTTTGTAAGATATTTTATTGCTGTCACAGTTGGTATGTTCTTAGTGGCAGTATTGAAAAACAAAACAGTATTATGTATGATGTATACACGAACATTAATTAGTATTATAATTTTGTACCAGCACAGTTGTTGTTCTGTTACTGTGCACTATATATCTAATTTGAAACACAAGAATGCAGAACATCAGTGCTAACGAAACACAGGTTGTACATATTAAAATGTTTTGAATAACAGAAAATTGTTCCACACATGTAAATATTTCAGTTTTAATTTTTGGTGGGTAACTGCTCTGTAGCAACTTGCATTTGATTCACAGTTGGAAGAAGTATGGTATGTGCAGAAATGAGAACTGTTTATGTTTTAAATGGCAGTTGACAATTTTAAACTCCATGTATTTTGCATTTGGTAGGAAATCCAGATTATTACTGTATTTTGGGCTTATTTGCCATACTGTATTGTTGATTCTTAATTCCAGTAAAAGTCATTCAGAAAATAAATGTGTCAATTTCTTACCAATTGTTGACAGGTGAATAATGGCATTCAGAAATCACTGTAATGACTTTTGTATTAAAGAGCTGTGTTGGTACTGATGTACTAAGTCCTGTAAGCAGATGGAAATGAATGGGCGAATGGAGTACAGTTACGGTTGGAAGGTGTCCACTTGCCCAGAGAATGTGGATATTTCTTCAGTAGATCATATATTTGAGTTAGTGCAGATCATTAATTTTGTTCTGTTGAATAATATGAATATTTTATGCAAGTGTTGCCTTCTCAGTTTTACCTAATTAGTGCTTTACTTGTTTAGTATGTACATTTGATTTCTGTGTGTCAATCTTGAAGCTCAAAAACTGTTGGGTTTTCAGTCAATGCTGGAGTGAGTGACAGAAGTGTAACACAAATAAGGGGGAGGGGGAGGAGAGACAGGGAGAGCAAAAGCCTGAAGGATCTTTACCTCCTCATAGGAAGGAAGTGAAAGTAAGTGAGTTAAAAACCATAACTGATAGTTTTTCAGGGAATAGCTGCTATTCTTCAGTCCCGCTTTTTTTGTCTTAATGTTGTGTGCAACCATAGGGATTCAAATATACAAACTATAACTTTGCCTGTTGTTTTGTTTGGATTTGCAACTTGGTCTGTTACATTAACATTGGCTGAGGGTGTTTGAGAGTGCAAAAGTTATGTAATTTGGAGCATCAAGATCTCTGCTTACCATAAAATATTATTAGGGTGATCAAATTAAAGAGGATGGGCAGTGCATGTGGCACATATGGGAGAGGAGAAATACAGGATTTTGATGGGGATAATTGAACAAAAAAGACAATGTGGAAAACCTAGGCATAGATGGAAAGGTAATATTACAATGGATCTAAAAGAACTCAGATGAGAGATCAGGACAGATCTGGCTCAAGACAGGGACAAGTGGCAGGCTGTTGTGAGCTGGGTAATGAACCTTATGGTTCCATAGTCCAGGGGTCCACAAGTTTTGCAAAAATGTAGGAGCTATTTCCAAATGTTAGGCACAAGATGGATAACACAAAGAAAGTGCAATACTGAAGACACACAATTCCAGAATGGCCTGTGAAGCTGCGATGCTTTCTGCTAGGTGTATGTGTAGTGATACACACTTTTGTATGTAAGGAAAAAACTGCCAGAGTTGTGCTGAAAATGTTAGGTGCCACCATACAAAATTTAGTTGTCTTGGGTGCCCAGGCACTGGGGATTTGTGCATCACTGCCATAAGATGTGGGGAATTTAACTTGCTGCGGAACTATATGTTTCTCAAGCAGGACTCTACTCCATGGAGTTAGTCTGAAGAGTTTTAATTGCCCTGGTTTATAGGTTTCTAAGTAAATAGCATTGTGGACAGTTTTGTGTAGTATTTATTTAGAAGTACTTATTATTACCTTTTAAAGATGACTATGTATTTTACATTACATTCTTCTTTCCTTTGGTACACTTTTAAAGTAATCTCGACGGAAAGTCTCATTCATCAGCCCACCGATGTATGTCCTAATCCATACTGGAGGGATCACAGTCAGGAAATACTGGAACAGAAAGCCATACAATTATTTCATATGTTGGCAGGAAACAAAGCTGTGAAAGCAGTGGTGACCTCTTGTGATATGACATTTGTACTAGGTTTTAATGGAAATCTGTAAATCTTATAAGAAGGATGTTGTGGGGGAACATACACAGACAAATAGACATGATGATACCATGGTTTTGTCTTACATTATATGAGTTTTAGTTCAGGAAATTACAGGCTGCTGCAGTGGGGAACACATATGATGGAAGGCCATTTGATATTCCCACCTGAAGAGGACAAAAATATGTGTTACAACACCCTCATGCATCTATAGCTTGTAAACAATACCTGTATTTATCCATGGCAAAAGTGGTGCGTGAGAGGTGATTAATGCCAAAAATTGTTATGAGTGTTGTAACCACATTGTAAGTATGTAACAATGCCCTATCATCATTTTCTTTACTGATGGAATGGAGGACCTGTGCCATAGTTAGATGATTAGTTGCTGTCCTCTCACCGCAGAGTCCTGTGTTTGATCCGAGGCCACCAGGGCATTAGCAAAGTGGTACTGGGACAGGTTTTTGTCTCCATGAATGCACCATACTTATTCATTGATCTAGTTCTGATGCCATGCAATCTCAGCAATTGTCAGCATAATTAAATAACATACTGAAAAGAGTTAACTGCTGGAGTTCTGATGGGACTCTTTAAAAGTATTGTTTTCTTTGCCACATTTTCCACTTGTGATTGATGCCACTTAGTTTAGGTTGTAATGGCAGTGACTGTCAAATAGCCACAGTATTTTGACTTGTCCATATTCACGTCACATATTTCAAGTGTTAGGCCTGAGCACACTTTGTGTAGGCTGTCATAGTGACGACAAACCCTCATGCTGGGAGTCAGTCATATTTTATGTTTCATTCAGTTATTTTTCAAGGGTTTTGTGCTTTGTGTAATGACATTGTCAAAATTAAAATGTTATAAAATTTTAGCTGCCTTTCTGAAACTACAGTGTATTGGTAACTTAAAAGCAATTCTGATTATCATGGGGAAGAACAAATGTTAAAATTCGCAAACATACAAGCATATTGTGTCTACCTTGCCCTTGGCGTGATTTAGTGTGTAACAGACTCACATGCAGCTTGTCATTGCTACAAGGTTTCCATGGAAAACATATGACAGTCTTATTGACTTATGATAGCACCATGAAATGACACTAGTCTGATGGAATTAATGTTTGTTTTGTTTTTGGCATCTGATGGGGAGCATTAATTCTCTGTCTGTAGGTGGAGTCACACTCATACTGAGGTTAGTTCATCATATAACAGGCCAATTTCTTGTGTTGACAGAGTATGGACACCAGCAGCACTTGTTAGTGTAAGATGTTGACTGGTTTACCTACAGCACGAGAGACAGTACTTAATATTCCTTGTTACCGCACATACATATGCAACCTGACATCATATATACTCCCAGCTTTCTTGATATTTTCAACATTTACAGTAGTACTTCAGACTGTGAACTGCCATGACACTTACCTGCAGACCATGGGCCCAGTACCCTGTTGTTGTATTCACTTTCCCTAGGGTGTTTACAGCATTATGTGCATATGTAGCTGCATCTGGCACAAACAGGCTAGTTTCTTGCAGACGATGGCTGAATGCATTCATTTTTGTATTTACAAAAAGAGGTGACAGATGCTGAATAGTGATACCATATCGCTGATATTCATATCTAAGTGCATCGGAGAAGCTTTTGACAAACACCTATAACCAAATAAACCAGATATGTAGTAGGACATTATAATAATAGGTCCACATCATAATGTCCTGCATATGCATTTTTTTTCTGAAATGATCAAGTTTATCCACACACACTTGCTATGAGCTACTTAAAGTATTCCTTTTTTATGTGTAAGTATTAACCCTTATCAGACCAATGTTGAGTTAAGCATGAAGTTGCATTATGCTGTACCAGGTCCAGCATCAAGCTCCAATTGACATGTTATTTTAAAGTGGTTTATGTTGGTTTGCCTTAAGCTCCAGTTAGCTAGTGCCTGCTTTTGAAGTTTGAATATTAGGGATTTTCTCAAAATTTATTTGGACCATAAGGTTTGTATTCACAACAATAATTTGGACCATAGAGGGTTAAATTTCAGAAAATGGTTGACAATACAGCGTGTGACTAAATCTTCATGTATTGCACATAATGTGTAATTTACCATTTCTTTAAAATGCAGAGTGGTGCAAAAGTCACACATCAAGTGACTTGCATCGCACTGTATATCAACGCGGTGATGACATTCAACTTGGTAGTTGGAAGTACTGCTATTGACAATATAAAGCTGAAGTTTGATGTTGTTTGTCTGCTTGCTCCATCTTAATACTTTGTAATTTGTGGCATATACAGGTGTCGGTGCACTGATGTTACTCAGGGAACATATTGGTGGTGGTTAGACTTTGTCCACTTTCGAATGCCGGTTCAGTTCTTTCAATTTAATTATTTATTACAAGGATCTACTTTAATTCCTTATAAATACTAATCACTTTAAATTTACTGCACTTCCTGATGAATTAGTAGGAATCCTCCCTAGAATATTAATGATAATTGTAGGTTATAATTGAATAGTAAGATATTCACTTGATCTTGTGTCACAATGCAGTATGGGCCCTTGATGGGTACACTGAGTACATGTGATGATACTGTTGTATGCATTCACACCCTTGTTTTCACTCACCAATCACATGTGAAATATTAAAATTTAGATTACCTATGAACAATGTTTCTTGTATTTGCACTTGAAATTGTGAGTCCCTTATAGTTTGTAAATGTGCGACTGCTGCCTTATGCAGCTACCTTTCAATACATCCTACACTTGTGTGATTGAGCTTAGACAGACTCTGTGCACTAGCGTGAACTGAACTCAAAGAGACAGGTGCCACTGCACTCGTGATTATGAGTCACAATGCTAGTGGCATGGCTTGGTGCATAATGTTGAGCAATCACTTCAGGCATAGTGTAAATCAAAATTTATATATAAATTTTGCCCTATGAAGGTGTGAGAGGTTAGGGGTATTGAGGGGAATTATACTGTAAATCAATGATAGGAGTGGGATTTGGATGTCCATTAATAGGACCTGAACCAGGTGCTGGTATCTCAAAGAGTACTGCCAAACAAATAATAAGGGACTGAATGTGCAGAGGCTATAAGAATGCCAGCAGTCCACACCTGGACAGAACCATACAAAAAGTAGCTTTTCTGGGAACTTGGTGCTGCAGGAGCTAGGGGTCTATTAGAGCTTGTGAGAGACCAGGTAACACTGGTGGCAGGACTGCTCACAGGACACTGTTACTTGAAGTGATACTTACTTGACAGACTTGAGAGGGTATTGTTACTTGACAGGGTGGCGTTACTTGACACAGCAGTGTTACTTGATAGGGCACTGTTGTTTGATACTTACTGTTACTTGACAGGACACTCTTAATTGACATAATATTTGACAGGCAGAGTTGCTTGATAAGGCACTATTGCTTGACAGGATGCTTGCTTGACACTTACTTGACGGAGTTGTGTTACTTGATAGGGCACTGTTATTTTACAGGATACTTGATATGGCACCTGTTACTTGACAGGGTACCTATTGAAGACATAATTAGCAAATGTTACAACTGTACAGGATGTCAAAAATAAAAGGAATTATCTTCACACTTACTGTGTGACTGTGAGGCCTGGCTGAGCAGATATATTGCCACTAGGTAGAGTACTGAGCTATGTTCAGAGTTCATGACTAGCAGTGGACTAACTTAACATGGTAGATCTTAAGTCATGATGTCTAGGTTAAGAGTGACATCCACCAATTTTATCCTGATCGTAATGCCTTTGACAAAATATTCATAATCTCAAGAAACTTTTCACAATGTACATATAGGAGGGTTTACTTTATCCATATAACCCTCTGGCTTTCATGATTTTTTTCTTAGCCTTTAGCAATTAAAAAATTCATGTCTTGGAATATGACTATGTTATGCCAATTTAAATAGATTCTGCTAGGTAGTATACCTTTGAGGCAGCATAGACTGTCATAAGAGGCAATGGCTGTAACTCCGAGCCTGATGACACATTCACTATGGCACCCCGTTTCCTTTTTTGCATTTGTGGCAGGACAATACGTGTCATCATAGTGGTGGCTCCAATGTTGATGTTCAGTATGTCCCACAACTCCTGTTGAGGAACTTCACCAAGGTACATGGGATATGTGTATTGCCTTCCTACATTGTTCACTGCAAAGTGAATAGGAAAGACCTCGACTTTACAATGCATGTATTGTGATGCTGACTGAATGACTAGTGGAAAGCAAAAATTCCTCTAGTTCAAATATTGTACAGGCAAACAAATTAATTCATAAATATAATTACATTTATTGACCTGTTATCATCATAGTACACCACACAACTTCATGTATATATATATATATATATATATATATATAAAATTTTATTTATATTCGTTCTATAAGTTTTAATGCATTTATCATTAGAGATGTTCTGTCAAGACTACAGCTATTAGAGATTTATGCCCTTGATCACTTAACTTTAAATATCTTTTCTGATGCTGATAAGTAAAATTGATTAAAATGTCAGTCTTAGAAGGGGTAGTTTAGGGTTAAATTGTAGCAACAACATAAATTTTCAGTTTCTGTAGTCATGGTAAAATGCCCCTAAGGATGATGTTATTCTTTCCAAGAAATCAGAACTACCAGGACTTCTGGTCCACCCTTGTATGTATGTATGCATGTACCACTAAGTAATGTATGCCCAATGTATCAATTTCCATCTCCATTGAATTAATCCCCTTTGGAATAGTGTCCTTCAGATCAAACACGAAGGTTTTTGTGGTTCTGCTACTTGTTTAAGTGCTTTTGATGTAATCTTCAGTTTCCATAATTGTACTTCAGGTGACAGCTATTGCTCTCTGAAATCTGTTTCTATGTTGAGAACCCCTCATTTTGTGGAACACAAACATGAGTAAGGGAAGCAGTGGAATACCATACTTGGTCCAGAATGCTTTTACAACGTTTTCTGAGTGAGCTGGTTCACTGATGTGTTACAACATCTAAAAATCCATCTCCCATTTCTTATCGCCATTTCTGTAAAGCCTATATGTTACGTATTCCAGAACATCCCATTAAAGGACATGACCTTGTCATCACAAACACAAATGGCAATTTTACTGGTTTCTAGTCATGAATGACGTACATCACATTACCCATCAATGTAAAAGTTATTTTGATCAAACCATTCAAATATTGTTAGGTTTTGGTTTTTGTAAGAGGCAAGAAAATGGTCTTCCAGCATGTGATGGCATGTAGTTTGGTATATAGTTGTCCCTCTAATCAAACTACATGCTTGTCACCACAGAAGATACTCTTTGCCCATATATTGCAGTGTGAGTGATGGTTTCTTTTCACTATGCAATGAGAATAATGTCTCCTGTTTCTGTGGCAATTTTACCATCTTTGACCCATAAACTAACACCAACATGATAGTTAATAATGCTTTCTGTTTCAAAGTGGGCTGACCTCTATGAACAATCGAAAGTGTTTTGCTCACAACTGATAAAAACTGTCACTCCCTCTATCTCTGAGGAAGCCCAAACCACTTAAAAATGTAAGTAGTATATTGTGTCTATAAGCTGTGTTACTAACATACAACCAAATCAATTGGAAAACTGTACTGATTTTTGTATTAGTAAGAGGCAAGTCGTGTATTAGTTGTACATTTATTTTCACACCCAAACATTTGTATATACTGTACCTAAAATTCCAACTGGAATGTCCCTTAGTTCTTCCTCAATAACATCAAATGCAGGTTGGCCTTTACTGAAATCAGCTGCAATTGTCTTGGTATTAACTCGGAATTTTGACTCTGGCAACAATACAATGAAATTATTTAAAGATCTTTTCACAATAATAATCATGTTATGGTTATCACAGAGGTTAAGGATGAATATTTTTTTGATTTAATAAATATACCCAATATAATTATTTAATCATTCACCTTAAAGCTGGTCTGCATCAGACTTACTCAAAAAGTATAGAAATCTTGCTGGTGGTTGAAAACAAAATTATTCTTCTGAAAAGAAAACTTGAAAACTGCAACATTTGTTGGTTACTTATTGTAACATAAGTACATGGAGTTACTATAACATAAGTACATGGAGTTACTGAATGAGTGATACATATCGAGGCTGAAAGCCTCAATGTTTGGGAGTTTCTGAAAATACATAGGTCTTCATGTAAAGTATGCATTATTTTTCTGAGATTTTAATGATGCTTGAATTTTCTTGACATATTTCTGAAAAATCGTAAAATATCAAATATCATGAAAATCCATCCGGTAGGAACCGAGGTGTTCCATGCGGACAGACTGGTTTTAAAAATTATTATTATTGTTGTTGTTGTCATCGTCGTCGTTGTTGTTGTTGATGATGATGATGATGATTATAGCACAATATCAAAACGCGGCACGCGGTGGCGCAGTTGGATGATGCACTGCGCTGTAAGCCGGATTCGATTCCCGGTGTTGCCATTTGAATTTTTCTTTGACATAATCCTTCCGGCCGCATTATGACCCTGGGTTCGACTCAACCTCTGACAGAAATGAGTACCAGGAATATTCCTGGGGGATAAAGGTGGTCGGTGTGTAGGGCTGACAACCTTGCCACCTTAATGTGCTAACTGTTTGAAATGTGGGAGCCTCAAACTCCTGGAACCCTCAGGGCCTGACCAGGCCTGTGCAGGGATTACTTTACCTTTTTACAATATCACAACCTTGCCCGTTGCACAGGGACTAGAAATTCAAAGATCTGACCTACGGGAATTAGGAACATCAAAAGCAAAAATTATCGGATCGCAACTCACACTGAAGAATTTAAATGCCTCTTAAAAAAGAAACAAATTTTAAACTGCCATTTTATAGTCAAAAGTACAAAGAAGATGGGTTTGAAAGAACATACCAATCTCTGCTGCTACCTCGTCCAATTTCTGTTGTGTGCGGCTAATGAGAACAATGTTCACGCCTCTCTTTGCCAATTCCAATGCGTATGCCTTGCCGATGCCATCAGTTGATCCTGTCACCACTGTAACATCCAGATATTTATGTCTGGAGGAAGACATCTCAGGCAGCTGTCTTTGACAGTACTATATACCCTCTTATGAACGGACCTCTTATGTATGAATTTCGGGGAAAAAAAAGGAAGAAATCCGTTGGTTCCGAAATTTTGGTTCGCCATGGGAATATGTGAAATTAGCGGTCTTGACTCATAATTACCGAAGCGGCCTCTAGACGGCGGACAAGGACGAGTGCTCACAACTCTTCTGACATCGAATGAGTTACTTACACTTCTTTTATGTTTTATTTTTAAAATAATATGTATGAGTACCTACACAGACTTGTATTTTTAATTATTATTTACTTACATTCACTACACGGTGTGTTACGTGTAGGCATGTGTGTTATTTATACATTATTGTATTACTGTTTTGGCGACATTTTGAGCTAGGGTGTACACACACACACACACACACACACACCACCACACACACACACCACACACACACACACCACACACTCACACACACACACACAATTAATCCTTTCATAAGAAGGTATAAAGCGGAGCTGGCGAACCTTGGCAGGCGAAAATTTTTCTTGCCACGCGGCATTCACTAATCTCCCATTTTTTTTTATTATTCTTTTTCCCGACCAATATCTGTATTTACACACATCTGACTGCATAGAGAATGTATATGAATTACCGTTGCTACCAAATAAAACTGCGAGTGAAACATTTTGACACAAGTCGGGAGCGGTGCGAAGTGTTGAATGAATATTCATCACTGGGTCGCCGGCCTGGCGGTGACTGGGCGAATACGTGATATTGCACAAAAGTTTTACAATCTTCTTTTCAGACAGGAAGTTGTAACACCCCCAACTACTCCCACATTTTCTTCCTTATTGCTTTCCTCGAGGGGGGCTTTCAGGAGAAATATAATATAATAATTATACTGTGGATTAATTATACAATTGTGATATTTATTAATAATGCAGTAATTAATAATAATTTATGAATGAATTCAAGGCCTTATTTTGCTCTTCAAAATTCCCATGGGCACGCAAAATAATTTCTTTGAAATTTGTAGACAGTTTCGTCATGCGCCTTCAAAAATTTTCGCCAGCGCTGGTCTAAAGTACCTGAAAATACGCCGACCCAAGTACAGAGAGGACCTAGATTTAGTTTTGACAGAGCTCAAATATTGAGAAGGGAAGCTCAAAGATATCGTGGTTGTCTTACAAACAAACTTTCTTCTCAAGAAAAGAAAGTGGTTTCAAAAGAAAGGAGGGCCTAATATAAGTAATTTACTCTGAAGCTCTTTTTTATTCCCATGAGTTAAGAAGTACTAGGAAGTGATATGAGAAGAAGTGGAATCTTCCCAATTCAAATGTACTTTGGTATTCAACTTCAAGACTAAACCCTTTCGGCCACACACACAGAGTGAAACTGGCGTTACTTGACCCTCCTGTCACAGAAGTGTGTCACCTCTAGCCAGGAGCTTAAATGTAGCTGTGGAGACAAACACAGCTGCAGACTATCACTGCTTCAGCAGATGGAAAGAGGCCAAGGTGGCTGCTACAAAGCAAGCTCAGGGGCAATTCAGCCAAAAGGAGAAGGCCCTGTCGCATCTTTTTACCCACGAATTGGTCCCACTTACGCTCTGTACTGAACACGGGTGATTGAAAGCACTTGTCCAAAAGGGCCGTTTAGTCAAGACACAGACTGCTGCTACACCGAAGTGTCCCGGTCAGGCAGGCCAAGCAACAAACTGTGGCTGGAAACAGCCAGACGAAGGACGGTGTCGGTCATGCATATGCACCCTCCAAACAAGATGGCGCGTCACTCTTCAGTCCAGCAAATCAGTCACCTCAAACTCCTTGTCGAGGTTTATGTAGAGATGACTTCTGACGACATCCCCTAATAGGGGAGGCTCCTATTCAAGCGCTATTCAGTAACAATACTCTTGTTATTGCCAGCTACAGCAGCACCTTCTAGGAGGACTAATGGAAGGGAGCCGCGCGGCTTAGCCTGTTGGGATGCCAGAGGACTCCGCCGCCCGAAAGTACAACTCGACATTTCCTAGTTGGTGACAGCGTTGACATCTGCTTCCTGATCAAGACATGCCCGAAGTCGGATGAAGTCCAAAGTTTCGCGTACCTCGTCAGATGGTGACGCGGCCTTTCTTGTCCAGAAGAGGCACGGACGTCCTCGACGTACAGGTGGTGCTGGCAATCAGACCAGCGAAACTCGAAGGCCCTCCATTGACCCGGATCTGACTCTGCCCACCTTGACGGTGGCACATGAACTAGAAATCGAGGACCATCATCTGCCGGGTTTTCCAAGTCCCTCCAGGGAAATTCCGATTATTTCCTCTATTATATCAGGCAATATTTGCTATCATTCAGTGCAGAATTTTTGTCTTCCAGTTTGCTACCCAAAAATATAAACATCAAGGTATACAGAACTGTAATTTTGTCAGTTGTTTGGGATGGTCGTGAAACTTTGTCTGTCACGTTGAGGGAGAAATACAGGCTAAGGAGGATATTGGGGCCCAAGACGGACGAGGTGACAGGAGAGTGGACAAATCTACACAACGATGAGCTTTATGGTCTGTACTCCTCTGTATTCTAGGCCTGGGATGTACAATGATCACACTGAACAGACAAGATATCAATAAAATCAGTGTAAAATATGTCATGTTACCGCCTTGAATTTAGCAGAGCATATGTCCAAAATGTATTATTCCTTTTCCGCTTATCTAATTTCTTGTGCAAACGAGAATTCGCCACTTAGATGAACTGAAGCGCCACAAAATCTTTCCAGGAAAATGGTTTATTTCATACGCGCCACTTTTTATCGCGCTACATATAAGCTCGTGGTACGCTTCAGACGCGCTACTATTTATTGTGCCACAAACACGATCGTGTAAAATGGTTCCTTCAGACGCGCCACTTTTCATCATGCCACAGACGTAATCGTGAAAATAGGTCTAAGGCATGGCTCTAAACAGTGTGGTGAAAACACGAGTCAGAACGCCCTATGGATGACGTTATTACCCTCCAAGATTCATTCCTGTTGCTTACGACTCTCAAACATAAAATAAATCATGGCTTATTAATGCAGCCATTCACTACTATTAAACTCATAGTATCAGCAGTAATTAAACTCATAGTATCCGCAGTAATTAAACTCATAATATCCGCAGTAATTAAACTCATAGTATCAGCAGTAATTAAACTCATAGTATCCGCAGTAATTAAACTCATAATATCCGCAGTAATTAAACTCATAGTATCCGCAGTAATTAAACTCATAGTATCCGCAGTAATTAAACTCATAGTATCCGCAATAATTAAACTCATAGTATCAGCAGTAATTAAACTCATAGTATCCGCAGTAATTTTTCGTAGTGCTGTATGAAATAATTTTAAAAATGCGGAAAAGGAAAATTAAATCAGGAATGCACAGGTGTCCATGTAGACTAAATATTGTAAGGTGGCCCTTGGTATTCGTGGATCCCATTTTGGCGCTCAGAATTTTGAAATATCTCCTAGATTCTTGGAAAATTTGCACATCCCTGCATTCAATTAGATTTGTAGTTGTAGTTGAAAAAGGTTGGGCCACTTATGCAAGCGTGTTTGTTTCACTTACATTACTTCTCGACTTTTAGTGGACGCTAAGCAGCAATAAGTCCGAACAAAAACCAAATAAACTTAAAGAGTTCGCATGCCTTTCTTTGGCATTTCTTTTTCTAATGTACCTCTGCCAAATACTCGCCCCGCGGAGTATTATAAAGTGTCCTGCTTACGTTTTGATATTTAAAAACTTTATTTTTTGTCCTGAAAGTTTCATACAAGGAGTATGTTAGAGCCTTTAACCTATCCCCATTGAAAAATCCAACAAATGAAGAACTACCTTATGTGTTGCGGCCCAAGATTCTGTTATAGCATATCGACAAAACCTCCAGGAAAACTCCACCCGACACTACCGCGCAAACACTCCAGGAGGCGATACCAGAAAACTAACACAACTATCCACAATAAATAAGGAAAGCAGAAACATCCCAACACCAACTGTAATATGCCAACGGCATCCCACAGTTGAACATCCGGTGAACATCAGCGCACTAAAAAGGAAGGAATTTTATGCTTTAGTGGTTTCATGCTTAAACAAAGCCTGCAAATAACACACTCTGTAATTATAACTTTTCTAGAAAGCTTTAGCTAATAAGTAATCCACATGTAAACACTATGGGATCCCAAAGTGGACAAAGCATCTGGTAACGAAATTGTAGAGGCCTGAAGATGACTAACATCTAGTCGAAACATGTAGCCTTACTCTAGAATAA
>Ga0131853_10000860_pt1 | contig 54637 bp, 57 predicted proteins | sample TergutLab28metaG_FD_92764 | JGI IMG/M metagenome (GOLD analysis project Ga0131853, IMG submission 92764) | Labiotermes labralis P1 segment gut microbial communities from Petit-Saut dam, French Guiana - Lab288 P1 (version 2) (version 2) | ecosystem: Host-associated > Arthropoda: Insects >...
AAGTATATTCCAACGCAGTGATGGTCTGTGGTGCGGTACCGTCACGACCGGGTATAATGCTGACGGGAAACCTGTACGCAAGACCGTTTACAGTAAGACCCGACAGGATGTAGCACAGAAGGTAGCTACACTAACAGCGGATGTATTCAAACATGGGTATACCAGAGCATCCACGGTGACTGACAAAAGTTTCGAGGTGCTATGCTGGGAATGGTTTAACCTGTTCGTTGCCCCAAGGCTTGCAAGTGTGACCGTGGATAACAGACGCAGACTGATGAAGAAGCACATCTTCCCGGTCTTCGGGAAGATGGATGTTAAGGACATAGACCTTAAACGGTTACAGAGTTTCTTCAACACCAAGACCAAGGAACTGGCTATCGACACAGTACACAAGATGAAGCAACTGATGAACAATTTCTTTGCATATGCCGTAGAGGAAGATGTCATAACCAAGAATCCAATGTCAAAAATTTCCATCAAAAAGAACGCAGGTAGCACGAACAAGGGTAAGGCAATGCGACCTGAGATACGTGCGAACGTGTTGAACTGGGTTATGGCAAATCCCATCTTAAAGCCTATCGTCATTACTTTCACGCTAACCGGGCTTAGACCTCAAGAGTTGATTGCCATGAAGTGGGTAAACGTCTGTCTTGATACGAAGGTACTGTCCGTCAAAGAAGCTATGAACCGGGTAGTTAGGTTTGATACAGAGGGTAATGTTGCTTCTAGGGGTGCGGCACTCGGTACAACAAAAACCCCCAAGAGCGTAAGAACCTTTGTGATGCCGGATACCCTGACGGATGCGTTGCGGGAATGGAAACGATATTGTGATGCCAATGGTATCCAGAGCGACTTCGTTTTCCCAAACACCGAGACCGGGGAGATGCGAACATACTCGGGGTTGCGTAGCTTGCTGGAGCGATTCAAGAAGTCCCACAAACTACAGGATGAAGGGATTACCTGGTATACGTTCAGACACACATTTGCTACAGTATTGCTACAAGACAAACAGAACCCTCGCCTAGTAGCCGACCTGATGGGACACGTTAAGACCAGCACCACAATGGACATTTACGGAAGCGTCTTTGAAGATGCCCACGTAGAAGCCGCCCATGTCCTTGATAACATATTTACTGGATTACTAAAAGAAAATCCGTCAGACCCTAGACCAGTCTGACGGATGTAACATCCTCTGAACCACTGTAGCAAATCCGTGAGTCTACTGTAGCAATTACTGTAGCAACGCAGATAACTTTAGACGGTTTTAGAGGGAAATATCGAAGCTCTCAAGCAGATTTGAACTGCCGACTTCCTCCTTACCAAGGAGGTACTCTACCCCTGAGTTATGAGAGCGAATGTTGATTTTACTGGGGTTTGTGGGTTTCCCAACCCCAGCGATGTTTCAAAATTGCTACAGTTTCCAGAATATTTGCTACAGTAGCCCCAGGCGGTGTTCGCCCTTACCAAGGAGGTACTCTACCCCTGAGTTATGAGAGCGAATGTTGATTTTACTGGGGTTTGTGGGTTTCCCAACCCCAGCGATGTTTCAAAATTGCTACAGTTCCTTGAATATTTGCTACAGTAGTCTTCGGTAGTATGCGCTCTTACCAAGGAAGTACTCTACCTGCTGAGTTACGAGAGCAAATGCATAGGGCCATCTTGATCCGGCCCATATACACTATCATATTTCGATGTGCCTGTCAAGCCTTTTCATGTCCCTAATGCGAACGAGCGTGTCGGGGGGCAGCGTTACTTGGCCGTTTCTGATGCGTTTATTTGTGGCGATGTGTATGAGAAGCTTCTGTATTTTCACCGCGTTGAGCAGTTCTTGCCGTAAGCGCCCCGGTTCTTTAAAACCATTCAGGCAGACCATACATAATTCAATATTGTAAAATTCGGTATTCGGCGCCTCGGTCTCGCAAAAAAGACATTTTGCGCCCCTGCAGCGCTCCCATGGCTTTATAATAAACCTAACTCCCCTGCGATTGTTGAAATTGACAGCAGCCACATAGATGTCTTCATCATCCAAGCCGCACTCATCCCAATGCTCGATAGGTATAATGATCCTGCCATATCTGTCAATGTCGCGGAATAATTTAAGTGATTTTATGAATAAGTTCTTCTTCCCAATTATGTTTTGTAATGTAATAACTATAACATATTTAAATTAATAATACAATATTGAATATAAAAATATCATCAAAGAAAATATATATATACGACATAAAGAAATATGTAATATTTAAATATATAGGAGCGTGTATATTATGAAGGATAAGTTCATTCCGGTAATACCACCCGATAAAACTGTAATATCGATACGGATTGAAAATGAGTTGATCGCAAGTATTGATAAATTATCGGAAAAGCAAAGAATGTCGCGCAATGAGTTCATTAGACAGTGTATAGTCTTTGCCATAGAGCGTCTTGACGAGAGCATCGACACAAAATAAGACCCGCCCAGCCGTAGCGTGAGCGGGTTATTTAGCGTGTTACAGGAATTGTTTCATAAGCTGTGGCCATCTGGTTAAAACTTGATGACCCACTATAACTTCATATACCAGCCCCATATTTAGTGCCTCAATTATTCGACATAAATATGATTTGCCCTGTGTCCACCAAGTTCTGTAAGCGTCTATGAAATATACGTGTTCAATATGAACGCCAGTAGCTTTTTCAATTTGATGGAATTCGTAGCCATCAAGCTGTGTTTCATAGACACCGTCGGTCACTCTGCTCCCAAAGGTCGTAGCATAGTAATACTCCTTAATTTCCCAAACTATCAACGGGTTGATAATATCAGGAAAGGCTCCGTCATAACGACGAGAAGTCGAGCCAATTAGACGTCTTTCAGAGTCAAGAACATATACCAGACCTCTTGGATCATCATTGAAATCAAGTCCCTGAATCTTTTTGCCGGATTCTTTGATAGTCTTTTCTGCTAAAATATTAACCATTGCTGTAAAATAGGCAATTTGTCTCATGGCCCCTTTTTGCTTGTTTAGCGGTTGCTTGGAAGAATATTCAGCTCCAATTTGCGCCAATAATCTTTCGTATTCTGCTTTTGCAGTATTAGCATCCATTAGGGCAGGCTCAACAGAATTATTCAATAAGTTTGCTCTTAAATCCAAATATCTCTGCACTTTAAGCAATTGAAGTTCATCAATGAACAGATGATTTTTTCGTAATGCGGCTTTAATAGTATCTATTGAAAATTGGTTAGTTATACTATTTTTTAATAACCTAATGTTTCAGATACATATTTTACAATAGCCCAAAAGTCGATATCTAGCGATTTAAAATCCTCAAACCGTCTCATCTGTTTTCTCCATCTCTAAGAAAATTTCAGATAACCCAATACCAAAAGCCGTGGTAATTTTTCCAATATTAGAAAGCGATATGTTTCTCTTACCTAACTCAATATCGCTTATATATGTTCTATGCAGAGAACATATATCGGCTAAGTCTTCTTGTGAGAGTTTTCTTTTAAGTCGTTGTTCGCGAACAGCTCGCCCAAACTTCTCAAGGAGTTTTTCCTGCATAACCTGACACCTCCAACAAAATAAATTATAATCAATATGAATACTATAAGTCTACAGACTATAAGTTGCAATATTGTGAGGTGTTGGCGGGTGATTCCGGCATTGTTGAAATGGATTGGCAATAAGCAGCGATTTGCAGAGATAATAATAAGCTATATGCCCCATAATTTTAACAGATATTTTGAACCTTTTCTGGGTAGTGGAGCCGTACTTGGCGAACTCCTAAATTACGATTTGAATAAATTGTTTCCGCGTTTTAACCGCGCATATGCAAGTGATGTGCTTCCTTTCTTAGTAGACATTTTTAACTTAGTGAAGAATGATCCTCAGAGTTTAGTACAATACTATAAAAATGAAATTACAGCATACTACGAGGATCCAAATTCAGTGTATGATGCAACTCTTCAAAGATTTAATAAAATCCCCAATGCATATGATTTTTGTGTTCTATCTCGGACATGTTATTCTGGTGTTATACGTTTCAGAAAAACAGATGGGCATATGAGTACTCCCCGTGGCCCACATAATCCTATTAAGCCTCAAACATTTGAGCAGAGGGTTTTATTATGGTCATCTCTTGTACAAAAAGCTGACTTTTCAGTATCTAACTTTTTTGATGCCATGGATATTCCGAATGAAGGAGATGTTGTGTATTGTGATCCACCATACACGCATAGTCAAAGCATAATTTATGGAGCTCAAGGCTTTTCGATAGATAAGCTGTGGATAAAAATTGAAGAATGTAAAGCGCGAGGGGCGTTTGTAATGTTATCAATAAATGGGATGAGAGAATCAACTTCAAAAGATATTTCAGTTGTGTATCCGCAAGGTTTATTTGAGCGAGAAATCGTTATTGATTGCGGAATATCAATGATAAATCGCTTGCAAAGCTCTGGTAAGGAAATGACAAATGAGAATGTGCATGATAAGCTCTTACTTACATGGTAGAAACAATATTTGCTGAAAATTGAATATGTTAGCAATAGAAAAAGCGCCAATGTTTAAGGCGCTTATTTAAAATTACGATTGTTTGATTTTATCTCGTTTAAAGGCGAGGTCGACGAGCTTGTCGACAATCTGTGGCGTGGTCATGCCCGAGGCGTTCAGCAGCATCGGGTACATGCTGATGTTTGTAAAGCCGGGCATTGTGTTGATTTCGCTGAAATAGACGGCGTCCGCCGCTTCGTCCCAGAAGAAGTCGACGCGCGCCAGGCCGTAGGCATCTACGCCCTCGAATATCTTGACGGACATGTTCTTGATCTGGTCGGAGACATGGGCGGGGATGTCGGCGGGGGCGATGGTTTGCGAGCCCTTGTTGTTGTACTTGGCGTCGTAGGTGTAGAACTCCTCGCCGGAAACTATTTCGCCGACCTCCGAGGCGAAGACGTCTCCGTCGGAACCGCCGATTACGGAACATTCGAGCTCGCGGCCGCTGACGGCTTTTTCAACCAGGATTTTGTGGTCGTGCTGCAGCGCGGTTTCTATGGCCTTGAGTAGCTGCGCCTTGCCGCGAACCTTGCTGATGCCTACGGAACTGCCGGAGTTTGATGGTTTGACAAAGCATGGATAGCCCAGCTTGTAGCGGACAGATTTGGCGGCTTCGTCCAATTCCGCGGGGCTGGTTAAGTTGTGAGCTTTAAAGGTGAGGTATGGGGCGTGGTTAATTCCCAGGGATGCGGCGATCATTTTTGCGTAGTATTTGTCCATTGACAGGGCGGAGCCCAGGACGCCGCTGCCTACATATGGAAGACCGGCGAGTTCGCATAGGCCCTGGATCGTGCCGTCTTCGCCGAAGCGCCCGTGCAGCACGGGGAAAACCGCGTCTATGGATATCTCGCGCGCCTTGCCGGAGGCTATGCGCAGAACGCAGCGCCCGTCCCTGCTGGGGCTGATTATCGCAGTTTGGCCGAATTTCTCAAGGTTTGCCGAGTTGTGCTCGTTTTGCGGGCCGTCGTTTAGAATCCATCTTCCCGACTGGGATATGAATATCGGGATGACGTTGTATTTTTCGGGCGAAAGGGCGGAGATTATCGTGGCGGCCGAAGATCTGGAGACTTCGTGCTCGGTGTTTGCACCGCCGTAGATTACGGCTATGTTAATTTTCGACATGGGGTACCCCCTTGTTATAGAAGGCTTCGCATCTGTAGATGGGCAGATTTTGTGCGGAGAACTTCGATTCGTATTCTGTCATTATATTTCCGGCAAAGCTGGATTTGTGCAAGTCCAGCGAGATGTTGCGAAGGGCGAAGCCGTGTTGGGAGAACTGCTCCAGGCTGAACTCGAAGAGCTCGGCGTTGTCGGTCTTGTGGAATATCTCGCCCGAGGCGCCCATTACGCGCTTGTAAGTTTGCAGGAACGAGGAGTGGGTAAGACGGCGTTTTCGCCACTTTTTGCGGTTTGGCCACGGATCGGGGAAGTTGATGTATATACGGCTGATTTCACCGGGAGTGAAACAGCCGGAGAGATCGGACGCGTCGCCGATGATGAAGGCTATGCGCCGCCCGGACTCCCGCGCCGCCCGCGCGCCCGTGACGATCACGTTCCGTTCGCGCTCGAAAGCTATGAAGTTGACGTCGGGGTTGGCCTCGGCCATATGCGTTATGTAGCGCCCCATTCCGCAGCCGATCTCCAGGTGGATTGGGTTGCTGTTGTCAAAAAACTCATGCCAGCGCCCGGCATGTTCGTCCGGGGTTTCGATGCAGAACGGGTTTGTCTCAATTTCGTGAGCCGCCCAGCTTTTTCTGCGTGCTCTCATACTTACCTCATTTTTTCGTGTTTGAGAATTGTTTCGACAAATTCGTCGTTGGTGGCCGACCGGATCAACATGTCTGTGACCAGTTCGGTCAGCTCCTGCGGGGGCATCATGGACGAAAGTTTGCGGATGGCATAGGTGGCCTCGAGCTGTCTCGGCGTAAGCAGTATTTCCTCGCGGCGCGTGCCCGACTTTAGTATGTCTATCGCGGGGAAGACGCGCTTTTCGGAAAGGCGGCGGTCAAGCACGAGCTCCATGTTGCCGGTTCCCTTGAATTCCTCGAAGACGACCTCATCAAGCTTGCTGCCGGTATCGACCAGCGCGGTGGCAAGTATGGTAAGAGAGCCGCCCCCGGAGATGTTGCGGGCCGCGCCGAAGAACTTTTTGGGCATGTAGAGGGCGGCGGGGTCAAGGCCGCCGGACAGCGTGCGTCCGCTTGGAGGTATGGTAAGGTTGTAGGCGCGGGAAAGACGCGTAATGCTGTCCAGCAGGATCACAAGATTCTTGCCCTGTTCAACCAGGCGCTTCGCGCGTTCCAGCACCATTTCGGCCACGCGCTTGTGGTGTTCGGGCTGCTCGTCGAAGGTCGAATAGATTATGTCAACGTTTTCGCCGGTAATGGATTGTTTGATGTCGGTGACTTCCTCGGGGCGTTCGTCTATTAGCAGTACTATCAGATGGACATCGGGGTAGCCGCTGACGATAGAGGAGGCGATCTTCTTGATAAGAACGGTCTTGCCGGCCTTTGGCGGAGCGACGATCATTCCGCGCTGGCCGAAGCCGACGGGAGCTATAAGGTCGATGATACGCGTGGATATGTCGCTGCGTGTGGATTCCAGAGTGAAGCGCTCGGTGGGGAATACGGGGGTAAGATTTTCAAATTGGGGGCGCTTTGCGGCCTCGTAGGGAGGGTCTCCGTTGACGGATTTTACGAAGAGCATTGCGTTGAACTTCTCGTCGTTGCGTGGAGGCCGGACATTTCCGACCAGGTAGTCGCCGGTCTTTAGGTTGAAACGGCGTATCTGGGTCGGCGAAAGATATATGTCTTTTGTGCCGGGCATGAAGTTTTCCATTCGCAGGAAGCCGTAACCGTCAGGGAGGACTTCCAGGACGCCTTCCTCCAGGTCGTTGCTTGGTATGGGAGAGTTACTAATATTTAGTAACTTAGTGGCTTCTGGGGTGGATTCGGGAGTTGGGGAAGGTTCGGGCGGGTGATTGTCCTCCGGGCCGGTAATTGTGGAGGGCGGAACAGGCTTAGGCTCTGGCGGCGCTTGGAGCTTCCTGGAGGCTCGAACTTTGCGCGTGTGGGAGGGGTTGTCGGAGGTTTTGGACGAGGCTTCGTCATTGACGGCTTCGATTCTCAATATTTCCGTGATGAGATCGGCCTTACGGTACTTGTTGGCATACTTGATGCCAACGGACTTAGCCCTCTCTCGGAGCTCTGGGAGGGTTAGCTGATGGATATCGCGTGATTGCATGAATTCCTCCTGGGAATGGTAAACTGCAAGACGCCATTGCGAACATCGCGTGTTCGCAATGGCGGAATAATTGAATACAGGTTCTCGGCCTGTTTAATATCTTTTCACCATTGTCTTGGCGGCCAGACTCCACCCCATGAAGCCAAGGGCTTCTCGGGCATCACAGGCGTCGCAGCTTTCCAGTACCGCGACAAAACCTCAAAAAATTGTTTCGCTGTTAGAACCTGTGGTCAATAACCAAAATGCTGACTAGAAGCGGCGATTTTTCACCAATCTAGGAAGCGGCGACGCCGCGTATCCTTAGCGGTACGCAAGGAATCGCTGACAACGAGCGGCGGGAAATTGACCTTCTAGGTGGCGTTGAGCATTATTGACCACAGGTTCTTATTGTTGAATAGACTCTTAGTCAGGTATGATGAGGTTCTGGCCAACTTGGATGCCGGCCGGATTTGTAATGCCGTTGGCCTCGGCTATGCGCATCCACCCGTTGGGGTCTCCGGGGAAGAATATCTGGCCTATTCCGCTTAGTGTCTGGCCGGGCTGGACGGTATGGTTACGTACGGGGGCCTGCGGCCCGGTTGGTTCTTCGTCAGCGCCCGCGGGCTGGCCGCCGGTAACGGCGGCGGGATTCTGCAAGCCTTCAAGGCGTTCGACTTCTGCGAGGGCTGTGGTGAGCTCGTTACGGGCTTCACCAAGCTCGATAGTAAGCTGGTTTATTTGGTGCTGGCGCGCTGCGGAAAGCTCGGCCGCTTCTTCGGCCGTGGCCAGCCTGCTGTTAAGAGAAATCAACTGGAAGACTACGATAGCTACTACGACTATTCCCGCGAATAATGAGCCGCCAATGACTATCATCCGCATTGAGGGTGCTCCGCGCTCATAATCGTCGTCCGTGTCGTCGTCCTCCTCGTCCCTGTGTATGGCAAAGCGCGGTTTACGAGCCGGGGCTCGCATGGGGGACTTTGCGCGGCGCTGGGGGAATGGATCCGGTTTTTGGTCGAAGTCGCGCTGCGGCTCTATTTTTTTATAGACCTTGCCCGTACGAGAGGGCGCAGGTTCGGAGTATTCGTCGTATCGGGGGCCGTGTTCGTCGTAGTCTGCGGATGTGCGGGCTTTGCGGCGCGCGCCCGGGCGTGAGGAGGAATCGAGTTCGTGCTCGGATTCGTTGCGTCCGCCGGAATTTCTGTCCAGAGGCTGTCTTTTACGAAATTGACTGAATTTGTAGCCGTCTTCGTCCAATGGGTCTTGGTTGTTGTTGGCAGCCTGTGTTATGGCTCCGCCGCGCTTGCGGCGCAGGCTCGGCATTTCGGAGTCTTCGCTTATGGAGCCGAGACGCGGATAAGTTCCCTCCATGGGATACCTGTTATCTGTATGCGTGGCGTCCCCGCCGGAGCGGTACTCGCTGTCGAATCCGCTTACAAGGCCGGACGGCTCATGGGGAGATTCGCCGTAATCAGAGCCGGAAGGAGAGGAACCGGCGTCGTTTGACGCAAAGAGACGCCCCACGGCTTTTCGAGACATATCGTCATTATAAAAGTCCAGAGTATTGCCGAGTTTGGGATCGATATTGGAGCCGGGACGGGTATCGTCTTCATTTCTGTCATTTGTGCCGCTCAAAATTTACACCTCCTGAAGACCATGGACACGAATTCTACTGCCAGCGAAGTAAATAGCATATTATATTAACATGATAACAAACTCTGCGCAAGTTAACAATATAAATTTTTAACCAAAACGTAATAATTTTAACTAAAATATAATTAAAACCTGTGCTTAATACCGCTAAACGCTTTCTAAAAGGTCGAATTCCACCCCACAAAACCAAGATCGGGCTTCGCGGAGACATCGGATAAGTAGTATGACCTCGAAATAGTAACAAAGGAGGGGCGCGGGAAATCGGGAGATTTTAATATATATTATGGAAGTCAGTAAAATGAATTTGTAATGATTTTTCAACCTAAATAATTTCAAATCACTCCCCCCTATCGTCAATACAAAAAAATATTCTTATGCTATCATAAAGAATAGCCGGCATTTCGGGTTGTATTGAACACAGGCTCTTATTTCTTGAACGGTCTCTTCCAGCCTGACTTGTTTTCCTGGCGGCTGCGCCCGACGGCCAGATCTCCCGGAGGCACGTCGCGGGTGACGGTGGAACCCGCAGCGACGAAGGAATTTTCGCCCAGTCGGACTGGGGCGACCAGGTTGGAGTTGGAGCCGACGAACACGCCGTCTTCGATGACGGTAGCGCTTTTGTTTGCGCCGTCGTAGTTGACGGTGATGCTGCCGCAGCCGAAGTTGACGTTTGACCCGATGATGCTGTCTCCGATGTACCCCAGGTGGGACGCCTTGGAGCTGTCTCCGATGGTGGAGTTTTTGACCTCGACAAAATCGCCGATGCGGCAGTTCGAGCCGATGCGTGAACCCGGACGGATGTAAGCGAACGGGCCTACGCTGGTTCCGTCGCCGATTGTCGAGTCGAGAAGCACGCTCTGCTCGATCTCGCATCCCGCGCCGATAGTCATGTTGTGGATGCGCGTGCCGGAGCGGATAATCGTACCGCTTCCTATATGTGTTTTGCCGGTTATTTCCACGTTTGAATAAATAACCGCGTCAGCCTCGATTGTAACATCCGCCCCGATTGTGACGGAATGCATACTTTGAAAGACGACGCCTTCCGCCGCGAGATTCGCGATGTTGGCCCCGCTTATATTGCCTACGACGTGAGAAATATCCCAAAGCGAGAATACCCTTTGCGGATAGTAGTGGGGCAAGTGGTAAGGCTCGGCGTTTGGGTGGGCTTTGAGTACTTGCGGCAGCGGCGCGAAGTGCTTCGCCGCGGCGACAAATGGCGCGGAGTCCCAGGGCATGGGGATGTTTTCACCCCTGCCGGAGCCAAGCGGAAGATAGAATGTGCCCGAGTGATGGTCGTCCCTGATGTATGTCGGAACGCCGGACATCTTGTGAAGGCGAACCAGCCTGTTGATCTCGTCGTGAGAGCTTGGAGGGTATGGTCTTTGCAGCATCCATATGTCGTCCGCCTCGAAAATCAGTACGGGCTGGTCGCCAAAGGCCGCGAAGAATCCGGCTGCTGCGCCCTCTTCGACAAATTGAGCGCCAAGTCCTTCGACTACGGTTTTGAGCTCGTTGTTTTCGCGCCCCACCACTACAATCTCTGGGGAAAAACTTTTTGCCTGCTCAATAGAGTAGGCAATCAGCGGCTTATCGATTACTTCGTGAAGATACTTAGTTTTGCGTGACTTGAATCGGTCTTCGTTTGACGTGGCCATTATCGCAACCTTCATGTCATTTACCACCTCTGGATAGGTTCTTAATGCTGCTAACCGTTGATTGATGCGCTTATGTCGAGGCGAAGATCGTTAATGTATATCGCGTCGAACACTTCATGATTGATGTGTATTTCGGGATCGCCGTCGCGCCAGTTCTGATAGGCTTCGTTGAATATCTGGCCGCGCATGAGCTGGATGTATTCATCAAGGGCGGAGCCGGCAAGTGTATCCGCGTCGACGATTTGGCGCGCGTCAATGCGTACAATATAGTATGTGTCGGCGGTCTGGAGGATTGGGGAGACTTGCCGCAGGTCAAGATTGCGTGTTGCGGCTATGACCCCCGCGGGCAGATCGCTGTTTGCAAGGTCACGCATGACAGTGACGCTTACTGCGGTGTTATCGGCGTATGCGGCGTAGAGTTCGCAGGATTGCTCCAAGGCTTGACGGATTGCGTGAGCTGTGTTCTGCGGGTTTGCCCCGCCCTCCAGCCTGCTGACCGCAACAACCGTGGCTATGATCTGTACGGGGTTGGGGTGCGCTATCATGTAACCTTCAAAGAAGTGCTCGAAGTCGGCTTGGCTGACCGTGAAGTGGCGTGTGACCTCTTCGTACATTTCCTCGAACAACTGCCGCTCAAGCATCACCGGGAATATATTATCGAAGGTTGAGCCGGTGTCGCGGGCCAGCAGGGGAGGAAGCTGCGCCAGATACGCGTAAGTGTTGGACGTGGCGATACGTACGGATTCGTCGCTTGGTTCAAGGCCGGTGAGTCTGGCCTGAGCGGCGGTTATGCGCACAAGGGAAAGCTGGCGCAGCGCGTTTAGTTTGGCCTGCGTCTGAGCGTCGGTGCCGCCAAAGTTGGCGTACCAGATATCCATGCCGCCGGTGGCCTCAAAGAAGCTCTTCTGTTGACTAAGATATACATAGAACTCGAAGGGCTCGACAATATGGCCGTCCACGACAGCTACGACAACACGCTCTGAACCGGCGTCCTGTACGGCGGCCGTACATCCGCCTAACAGCAACGACGCCGTAGAAATTATAATTATCAGGTATATAAACAGCTTCTTAGGCATCTCAAACACCATTGGGCACTATTTGGACACATGCTCTTGCGTCCGGGATATTAAGCTATTTCTGTCTTCATAATTATAATGCATGGCTCGGATATTTGCAATGAATGTAACACAAATTTAAACATACGGAACGGTTAATTAAATTGCCGGGAAGTACGATATACAATTAAGGAACTTGAAGAGGCTATCGTAACAGAATTTATTTTAATAGTCTATTGACTTTAGTCGAGGAATGTGTAAAAATAGGAATGTATTTTCGCCTTTTTGCGTCTCTACATAGATATCTTAGTATTATCCGTTGCGTGGGGAGTTTTTTTCCGTATATGTTATTATTTTGTAAATAATAATTATGGAAAGATGATATACTACCATAATAAGTGAGAATTGTTAGATAGTGCATACTTATCAAGGATGTGCCATGCCGATTTGTGGCTTTGTATGAGTGTGCCGTACATTAACGGAGGTTTTCGCGCATGTTCCTAAACAGGATGACTGTTCAAAACGACCTTATTGGTCTCGCAATGCACGCCTCGGCTCTAACTAATGACGTAATACAAAACAATATCGCCAATGTCGACGTGCCGAACTTCAAGCGCAGCACCGTAGTTTTCGACTCGGTACTGCAAGACGTCGTTGATACGGCTCGCAGCACCGGTGTGCTCCACCGCGACCGCATAGCTCCAAGAGTAGTTCTTCAGCACCAGAACTTGAGCCACCGTCTGGACGGCAATAATGTCGACATCGAGACGGAAATGGTCGCGCTCTACCAGAATTCGGTACGCTTCGACGTAATGGCCGCGATGCTTCAAAACAACTCGGCACGTAGAAATCTGGCGTTCCAGCAGTAATTTGGGAATGAGATCGTCACAACTAAATCATTATAGGGAGGCCGCACAATGTCATTCTTTAATTCGATGAACGTAGCGGCGACGGGCTTGACGGCTCAGCGCCTGCGCATGGATATAATCGCTGAAAATATTGCCAACGCCAACACAACGAGAGGGTCGGACGGGGGCGCGTTCCAGCGGCGCACTGTCGTTATGCGCCAGGCTCAGCCATCGACATTTTCCACCAATCTCCAAAGCGCGCTGAGCGGGCAGCCGCTCTCGGGCGGCGTCCGTGTATCGAGAATAGCCACGGATCCCACGGAAGGCCCAAGAGTACACGATCCGGGTCACCCCGACGCCGATGCCGACGGCTATGTGCAGATGCCAAACGTCAACATCATCATGGAGATGGTAAACATGATTTCCGCAAGCCGCTCCTATGAGGCTAATGTCACCGCAATGGACGTAACGCGCAGCATGATAAACAGGACGCTTGATATAGGGCGGCAGTAAAACCAGCCCATGAGACAGTGTCTTGGTATACTGAATACAGCTTCTTACGAATTACGCAAGCCGCTATACACGAAAACGACCTTTTGATTAAGGAGAACATATATGTTAACAAACCCCATCGGCCCGTTGACGGGCTTGTCAGCTCCGACCGAGAATCAGGGGCTCATTGCGCAGGCACGACAGACACAGGTCTTTGATGACGTGCTTTCCTCCGCAATGGCGATGTTCAACCGCACAAACGATCTTCAACAGCAAGCTGATGTAGCCCAGCTTGATTTTATAATGGGACGGAATGACAACTTTCTCACCGTCATACTCGCGCAGGAACGAGCCCACTCATCCATGAATTTTACGGTAAACGTAGTAAGCAGAGCAGTTCAGGCATACCAAGAAATCATGAGGATGCAAGTGTAGGCATCAGAATTTTTTGCGCCAAAGAGGGTGAGTATAGCGTATGCAGGAGAAAGCAAAAAGGTTTTTCACAGATATATGGATGAAGTTTTCAGAGCTTGAAAAACCTCGTAAGGTCAAGCTTGTCTCGGCTTGCTTAATAATGATAGCGGCGATATCCATCGCGTCGTACCTGCTCCTGCGTCCCCAGTGGGTGGTGATAGCGGACAACGCGACATGGAACACCATCTCCCAGATGCAGATGGTGCTGGATTCCGCCGGTGTTCCGCACAGGACGATCAATAACGCCACGGGCCTTATGGTTCGCCAGCAGGATACCGACCGTGCCAACCTGTCTATCGGTATCAGCGAAATTAACCTGGACGGGGTGTTCACGTATGCCGACGCGCTTGAAGCAAGCGGAATCGGCACAACGGAGAGCGTCATACAAAGAAATTTCCAGCGCGCGCGTGAGCACGAGCTGGCTCAGAGCCTCAGGCTTATAGACGGCGTGGAAAATGCCGTCGTAAACCTGAATATACCACGAAGAAGCCCCATACCGCTACCATCGGATGAACGCGCTACCGCGAGCGTCGCTCTTACGCTGAGCCGGACGCTCGACCGCCAGCAGGCGGCCGGTATCGCGCGTTATATTGCTATGTCCGTACCGGGGCTGGAGTCCGACAATGTAACAATCATTGACACAGCCGGCGGCAACGTGCTCTATTACCAGGGCGAAACCGTTGCGGGTCAGATGATACAGGGTGAATTTGAGCTTGAGCGTATACGCCGTGCCGAAATGGAGACGCAGATACGCCTGATGCTGAGTCCGCTCTTTGACGAGGTTCGGGTGCTTTCCAACCTTGTTCTGAATCTTGATACCATAGTACACACCGAGGTGGTACACACATCGCCGATGGGGCCGGACAGCGCGACCGGGCTGATCGACTGGGAAAACACAGACCGGCAGCAAGTGGAAAACCGTCCTGTCGACGCCGAGCCGGGCATGGCTCCGAACGCCAACATAAACTATCTGATGGGCGGCGACATGGCGGGCAGTGCGTCCGTCAGGCGCGAGGAACGGCGGTTCCTCCACAATATTCAGGAGCAGATCAGGCAAACGCCGTCGGGCGGGGTTCTGCTGGGAGCTTCGTCGGCGTCCGTAGTGGTTTTCAGAAATAATTATATATACCAGCAAGAGCTGATAAACGACGGGACAATAGGCGGCGAAAACGGAATGACATGGGAAGCTTATCAGCGGTCCATGATGCCGATGCCGTTTGACGCGGAAGATGCCGTGATTGTGGCGGCCGCCGACATATTGCTTGCCGGTACGGGCCTTGGCGCGATAGAAGTCGTAGGCTTTGAAGTTCCGGTGTTTGTGCCATATGTACAGCCGCCGGGAATCAATATCATGACAGTAGTGGCTCTTGGTATACTGGCCCTGCTGATTCTGCTGCTGGCTCTTGGAATACTTCGCCGTGCGCAGCAGGACGAAGTCACCGAGATCGAACCCGAGTTGTCCGTGGAAGACCTGCTGGTCAGTACGCAGCTTGAAGAACAGCGCGAGGCCGAGATCGAGGCCACGCTCGGCGGCATTTCCGTAGAAGATTCCGAACTCAAGAAACTGCTTGATAAATTTGTGGACGAAAACCCGGAGGCCGTTGCGGCTCTTCTGAAAAACTGGCTCAGTGATGATTGGAGGTGATAGGTATGCCGGCTACTGTTGCTAAAGGCGCAAAAGAAATGTCTGGACGCGAGAAAGCGGCTGTCCTGCTCATCTCTATGGGCCCGGAAAAAAGTGCCAAAATATTTAAGCACCTGAAAGAAGAAGAGATTGAAAGCGTTACCCTGGAAATTGCCAACACCTCCCTGGTCACACCGGAAACAAAGGAAAGAGTGATGGAGGAGTTTTACCAAATATGTATAGCCCAGCAGTACATCACCGAGGGCGGAATAGGCTACGCCAAGCAGTTGCTGGAGCAGGCGCTCGGCCCGGAGAGGGCTTTCCAGGTTATATCCAAACTTACAGTATCTCTGCAGGTGCGCCCCTTCGACTTTGTCCGTAAAACGGACGCAAGCCAGATTCTGAACTTTATACAAAACGAGCACCCGCAGACAATAGCCCTGATACTATCATATCTAAAGCCCAAACAGGCCGCGGACGTTCTGGTAAACCTGACGCAAGACAAACAAGCCGACGTAACCCGCAGAATTGCCATGATGGACCGGACGTCCCCCGATATCATAAAGGAAGTTGAGAGAGCCTTGGAGAAGAAGCTTTCCACACTGATGACGGATGACTTTACAACAGTCGGCGGCGTTGACGCCGTGGTCGAAATACTGAACTCCGTCGACAGGACGACCGAAAAGAACATCCTCGAGTCGCTCGAGACAGAGGATATCGAACTGGCCGAAGAAATCAAACTCAAGATGTTCGTTTTCGAGGACATTATTGCGCTCAGCAACAGGGACATGCAGCTTGTCCTTCGCCAGGAAATCGACAACAAGGATCTTGCTATCGCCCTAAAGGGTTCGTCGCCTGAAGTCCAGGAGTTCGTGTTCGCCAATCTGTCAAAGCGCCTTGGCTCTATGATTAAGGAAGATATGGACTACATGGGCCCGATTCGCAAGGCGGACGTCGAAGAAGCTCAGCAGAAGATAGTCAACATTATCCGCAGACTTCAAGACACCGGAGAGATCATTGTTGCTCGTGGCGGAGGAGATGATCTGATTGTCTAGCAGGGTTCTCAAGTACTATCAAGCGCAGGTAGACGACACCAACAAGGTGACGATCAGTACACGGCCGGAGCTAGTCTCCGGCGTTCCCGACTTGGATGAAGTGCCTAAGCCGCGCAAGTCGGCCAACGAGGACTTGCGCCAGGTCGAGGAGATGTTTGACAAAGCGCGCCGCGGCGCCGACGTAATACTTAGCAGCGCAAGCGAAAACGCCGCCAAGATGGTTGAGGACGCCAAGGAACAGGCCGAGGAAGCCGCCAGGCAGATCGAGAAAGACGCGCTTGAGCGCGGTTACGCCGAGGGCTTGAAAAGTGGCGCGTCCGAAGGCGAACGGCTGAGGAGCGAAGCCGACGCCGTACTGGAGGACGCCCGCCGCCAGCGCGATGAAATTATAGGCAGTATTGAACGTGACGTAGTGGAATTAATTGCAAAACTACTCAACAAATTACTGGTAAATACTATTGAAATAAATCCCGCGATAGTCGCCATGCTGGTGCGCGGTCAACTGGGCAACATGAACGCCACCGGCGACGTAACTATCCGCGTATCTCCCGAAGACTACGACGAAGTGCTGAGGCAGCGCGACGAAATCGCAGGTGCTGTGGACACGTCCGTAAACATCGAGATAACCAAGGACGTTACGTTTAAAAAGGCGGAATGTATTCTGGAAACGCCCCTGGGGAGCGTGGACATAAGCCTGGAGTCATCCTACAGGATGCTAAAGGAGAACCTGACGTATCTCTTCAAGATGGGTGAATTGTATGAGGATCGTTGACAATCCTGCCGAAGCCACAGTAAATATGTCCAAGTACTTGGCGCTGCTGAATGAAGACTATGTAAAGCGCTTGGGTCGAGTGACCCAAGTTGTGGGTTTGACCATCGAATCCCAAGGGCCCGACGTCAGGATCGGCAGTTCGTGCCTTATCCGCAAGTCTAAGCGAGAGAGGGGAACTTTGTCGCAGGTCGTAGGATTTCGCGACAACAAGATACTGTTAATGCCCCTGGGAAACATGGAAGGCATCAGCCCAGGCTGCGTGGTAGAGGCCATGGGTAAGCCCCTGACCGTCAAGGTCGGTGAAAAGCTTATCGGAAGAATACTGGACGGACTCGGACAGCCGATGGACGACAAGGGCCCGATATTCGACGGTGAGGATTGGCCTCTTACATGGAAGTCTCCAAATCCCCTGACGCGTACGCGCATTACCGAAAATCTGGAACTTGGAATCAAGGCCATTGACGGCTTGCTGACCATTGGAAAGGGTCAGCGCGTGGGGATATTCGCAGGCAGCGGCGTAGGAAAGAGCACTCTTATGGGTATGATCGCCCGCAACACAGCCGCTGAAGTCACCGTAATCGCCCTGGTGGGCGAACGAGGCCGCGAAGTGCGCGAATTCATAGAGAAAGACCTTGGCGAGGAAGGGTTGTCCCGGTCTGTGCTGGTGGTCGCCACAAGCGATCAGCCTGCCCTGGTGCGCATCAAGGCGGCTGAAGTCGCCACGACAATTGCCGAATATTTCCGCAAGCAGGGCAAGGATGTCATCCTGCTGATGGACTCGCTGACGCGCTACGCGATGGCTCAGCGCGAAGTCGGGCTGGCCATAGGTGAACCGCCCGTATCGCGCGGATATACCCCGTCCGTTTTCGCCGTAATGCCAAGGCTTTTGGAACGTGCCGGCACAAGCAGCGTAGGTTCCATTACCGGCATGTATACCGTCTTGGTTGACGGCGACGACATGACCGAGCCCGTAACCGACACGGCACGTGGAATACTTGACGGACATATAGTTCTAAGCCGCGACATTGCAAACCGTAACCGCTATCCCGCCATAGACGTGCTGGCAAGCGTATCGCGCGTAATGACCGATGTAGTGGCTTCGGAACACACAAAGCTGGCCAATGACATAAAGAAGAGCATGGCCGCTTACACCGACGCCGAAGATCTGATAAACATAGGCGCTTACGTACACGGAAGCAACTCCGAAATAGACGATTCAATCGCCAAGCACGGCGCAATAGAGTCTCTCGTTTCCCAGACTGTGGAGGAAAAATTCAACAGCGCGCAGACGCTGGAGATTATGCAGAAGATATTCAGCGGTTAGAGGCAACGGGATATTAAACAGGCTCAGGGGTGATCTCCGGCCATGCCTAAATTTAAATTTCGACTGCAAGGCTATTATGATGTAAAAATAAAATTGGAAGACAAGGCCAAGCAAGACTACGGCCTGGCCATGGTTCAGCTTGACCGTGAGCAGAAGGAACGCGCGCGGCTGGAAGAAGAACGCAATGCCAGGCTGGAACAGTTCCGCGAAAGCCTGAGCGGCGGAGTCAAGCCGTCAGAGATACAGTCCATCAACAACTACATCGAGTTATTGAAGAAGAGTATATCTCAGGCTAATGACCGCGTAAACAAAGCGCGCGATCTGGCTGAAAAACGCCGAGCCGAACTTACAGAGGCTATGAAGCAGCGAAAGATGATCGAAAAGCTGCACGACGACGCAAAGCAGAAATTCACTAAGGAATCCAACAAAGCAGAACAAAGGGCGACAGACGAAGTTATAAGCTACAAGTTTAACAACCGTTAACAACGAACGCCTGAACCGGAGGCTATAGAATGGCCAAAAAAGCCGCAACTCAACCAAGCATCCCAGACACTAATATAGAGGCCCAGACCGCCGCACTTGATCCTAAGGCGGAAAGACGCCGCCAGAAGGAAGAGGCGAAGCGCGCCAAGAAAGAGGCGAAGCTTGCGAAAAAAGGCGGGAAGAAGGGCAAGGCAGGGCTGATTTTTGCCATACTGATCCCGCTGATATTGGTGGGCGGCGTGGCCGCGATTGTCGCATTTAATCCGCTGAATCTGCGCGACGGGGCGCTTGCGCCTATACTGCTGAATGTGCCGATAGTCTCCGACTTTGTGCAACTGCCCGAGATGTACGACGGCGAGATCGCGCCGCCGGATCCCGCCCAGCTCAGCGCCGAAATTGAGTCTATGAGCGCCGAGATCGACGCGCTTGAGAACGAGGTCGCGCGGCTGACCCAGCTCAATCAGATGCACCTGAGCAGTATCGGCGACTTGCAAGCGCAAGTCCTGACGCAGGATGTTCTTGAGGCGAACCGCGAAGCCTTTGAAAGAGAAGCCGCAACAGCCGCCCCGGAGGCCTTTACGGCCTGGTTCGAGGCTTTTGACCCGGAGCGCGCCGCCGAAATATTTGCCGAAATTGTTGAATCCGATGCCCGCGAGCAGGAATACCGCGCTTACATCGCCGACATACTGGCTATGGAAGAAGGAGCCGTCGCCGATGTCTTCGAGTCGATGATTCCCGTGGACACAGAGCTTGTCGTGGCGATTGTACGAAGGCTTCCCCCGGCTTTCTCCGGCGAAGTTCTTTCCGCAATGGAAGCCGAGAACGCCGCCCTGATTATCCGTCAAATGTACCCTGGCGATTTCTTTGACGACACAGTCGTCGAAGTTGAATAAGAACCTGTATTCAGTACGCCGAAATGCTGTCTAGGCGCCTGGCTTTCCGCCACAGTCCACCCCATAAAGCCAAAACCGGGCTTTATGGGGACCCCCGGTCGTCGTCAGCTCCTTGCGTACCACTAAGGGTACGCGGCGTCGCTTCCTCCTCCTACGCTGGCGCTTCGGATGCTAAACGTGTGCCACCGGCACACAGCATCCTAGATTGGCGAAAAACCAGCCTCGCCAATCCAGCATTCCGGGTACTGAATACAGGTTCTAAATATCGCACACATACTTTTGAAAGGAGGTGACACCACTGAGAGCACAAATGGAAACTCCGCGATCCATCGCCGACATCATGATGCCCTTGGCGCACCCGGCAAACAACGCGGCGCGGTCGTCAGGAGACTCTTTCGAGAGCATATTCATGTCGACGAACACCGCACAGGCCGAACGCTCCACGCCAAGGCAGCCGGCACAGCCTACCGGGGCGCAGCGCCCCGCGAGCCAGACCGAGCGTCCGTCGCAGAGCGCCGAGTCCGGCAGGAGAGCTGAATCTGAGTCCTCGCGCTCACAGCAGGCCGGTCAAGGTTCCGAACGCACAGGCGCGGAAGCGTCCGTGGCGCAGAACGGCGAGAGCACGGCGTCCGACGATGCGGCAAGCTCAGGTCAATCCGCTGGAACTGTCGATGAAGTCACAATCAACGAGCCGGAATATGACGGCGCAGAAATCCAGGTTATGGCTGAACTGGCAGCGCTTTTCGGTATTGAACCGGCCGCGCTGGAAGTCATAATGGAAAACCTCGGCTTCACTAAGGCCGACTTGCTTGACCCGGCTAATCGTACCGTATTGCTTCAAGCTGTCTTTGGTCTGGAGAGCGAAGTGCAGTTGCTTAATATCCCGGATGTAGCGAAGATTCACCAGGAAATCGCCAAGATACTGGAACAGTACCCTGAATTGCAGCATGTCGTGAAAGCTCCTCAGCCGGAAACGGCCCATGCCGCAACTCAGACGCAAGCCGTCAGCGAGTCCCTGCCTCAAGCACCGATAGTGGCGCCCAAACAAGCCGCCGCCGAGGGAGAGCCAATCGTTCAGGAGCAACCGATCGTTGAGCCTCAACAGGAGAAAACGCCGCGCGCAGACGCCGGATCAAATCTTGGTCAGGAGAGCCGGGAGCATCATCAAGACGGTCAACTGAGCCACACGGCGCAGCAAAAACCGGCCGAAGAGCCCCGACTGGAGGTAGTCCAGCAGTCTGACGGAACATTTGTCGTGACCGAGGCATCCACCAACCAGGCGGCCAGAATCGTTTCCGTAAGCTCACGCCCCGCTCCGGTCAGCGTCAACGCGCAGGACATCATCCGCCAATTGGCCGACAACATGCGCTTCGATATCCGCGGAACCAACGTAAGTGAGATACGCCTGACGCTCAGACCTGAGAATCTTGGCGAAGTCACAATGAAAATCGCTGCGGAAAACGGCATCGTAACCGCGTCCTTCGTTGCTGAAAACACACGCGTCAAGGAAGCTATCGAGGCTAACATGAACCAGCTCAGGCAAGCGCTGGGGGAAAAGGGAATCGAGGTTTCAGAGCTGTCCGTCAGCGTCGAAAGTAACGCCGACGAGCGCATGAGGCAATTCCTGGCCGAGCAGGCGCGTTCTTCCGGCAAGCTTCGCGAGATCACGCAAGGTCTTGACGACGAGGCGGAAGCCTTGGAAGCCGAGCAGGCCGAACGCCTGACAAACCTCGACAGTACCGTGGAATTCAGAGCATAGTACTAAATCACAAAAAAGGAGTGACGACATGTCCGGTTTACCTCACGGATTGCCCCCCGGGTCAGAAGACTGGCTCTGGATGGGATGGGACGTGTCCCAGCCACACACCGCTCCGATCAACACGCCATCTCGCAGACCGACCAACCAGTTGGGACGGGACGACTTCCTGTTACTGCTTATGACGCAGTTACAGCATCAAGACCCGCTCAGCCCGATGGAAAATCACGAGTTCGTGGCGCAAATGGCGCAGTTCAGCGCGCTGGAGCAAATGCAGAACATGAATCAATCCATGCAGATGCAGCAGGCCAACAACTTGCTGGGAAGGTGGGTTGAAGGAACCTACTTTAACGATGGCGCGATGGAATGGCGCGAAGTGCGCGGCTTTACCGAGGCCGTAGTCGTCCGCAACAGTCAGCCGTACCTGCGCGTGGCAAACGGCCCGGGGCCCGACGATTTCGACTTGCTGCCTGTGGCAAGGGTAGACAGGGTGTTCCCAGACCTGTTCCTGAGTTCGCTGACCAATCTGAATCAAAATTTATCAATCGCCCAGAACCTTTCGCTTATCGGACGCTATATCATGGCCGTTACACGCGGCGCGGACGGAAGGCCGAACGGCTTTGTAGAGGGCAGGGTAGACCAGATACGCTTCGACGACATCGGCAACCCGATATTGATCGTAGGCAACCGCGAGATACTTGGCACAGAGGTCATAGCCGTAACCGAGCCTACCGGTGTCAGACGTATTATAGGCCACGAGATATTTGTGCCGAATTCTGATGCTTCGGGTGACCCGTTTGTCTCGCGTACGATTCAGGATATAAGGTTTATCCGCGGTGAAACAGCCCAGGAAGACCGCGTGGTAGTGGTTGTCGAAGACGGAGAGCACAACATCCGCAACATCGGCTTTACGTTCGACGCGATAAACATGATCGATCGTCCTATTACCCACGAGAACATCAGCGGCACGGTACATTCCGTAAGACTTATCGGAGGACTTCCGTACCTGGTGGTACACTCAAGTGTAGACGACGGAAGCGGAAACATGGTCTTACAAGAGGACATAGTATCTTTCGCCAGCTTTAGGCGCATCAACGTTTCTTAATCTGACACGAGGACGGTGACTGTATGACCCATAACAACATCATAGCAAACGCGTCAGCGGTTGCCGCGGTTAACAGGCAGACGACCGACGCTTCGCAGGCGGCCGGACGGACGGCGTTACCCGGCGTATCTGCGCCGGTTCAGGCTCAGCCAAGTTTTCCGGCTTCACCAAGCTTCAATGAAGTGCTTAGCCGTCAGATTAACAATCGGCAGTTGCAATTTTCAAAGCACGCGGCCGAACGCCTCAGCGAACGCCAGATAGAGCTGACACGCGACCAGATGAACCGAGTGGAAGACGGCCTGACCCGCGCGCGCGGCAAGGGCATCAACGATTCGCTGGTGCTGGTCGACGACGTGGCCCTGGTCGTGAATATACGCAACAATATCGTAGTCACAGCCATGAGCAGGCAGGTCGAAAACATTTTCACAAACATCGACGGCGCGGTGGTAGTATAATCCCGGACAATCCCGAGGGATTTGCCGCCCCCGACTGACAGACGGGGCGGCCGCCGCGCGGAGGCTTACAATAGCGCAAGTAGAAATCAAGAGAGGATGTTATATGTCGCTTGAAATTAGGCGCACTGAAAAAAGCATACCGTTTGACCTTCTTAGAGCCCAGGCGCTGAACCCATCCATAACTGAGATCAAGGAGATTAACGACGTATTATTCCGCTTGATTGCGACTATGGAGCCGGAAGATGTGGATATTGTGGAAAAGCAAGTCGCTGAATATATGAAAAGGTTGCGAAGTTGAAAGGGGTATCGACATGGCCTACGAAACAAAGGCGCTGCTGGTCGCACTCAGTAAGATTCTTGCTAAGTCAGAGAGCGTAGAAGAAGCTTACGAGGCCCTTGTGGATATTGCAAATACGGAAAGCGTCGTTCTCAAGCCATACAGCGAAGCGGCAAAGAGCGGCAGAAAAAGCGGTTAACCCGCAAAGACCGGTAAGTAACGACAGCAATTATTAGGGGGTACACCATATATGATGAGATCAATGTTTTCGGCGGTTTCCGGCCTCCGGGTACACCAGACCAGGATGGACGTAATCGCGCACAATCTGGCGAACGTCAACACCGCCGGATTTAAGGCGTCGCGTACGACGTTTACGGACGTGTTCAGCCAGACCTTGCAGGGCGCGAGCCAGGCCAACGAAGCAACCGGCCGCGGCGGACAGAATCCGATGCAGGTCGGTCTTGGCTCAAACCTGTCCGCGATAGACCGCCGCATGACCCAGGGCGCGGCTATGCGTACGGACGTGCCGCTTGACCTGATGATCGACGGCGAGGGCTTCTTCATCGTGTCCGACGCGACTGGAACATTCTTCACCCGCGCCGGCGCGTTCCGCCTTGATCCGACCACCGGATGGCTGGTTAACGACCAGGGTATGCCGCTGATGGGCTGGAACACGGACGAGAGTTTTCAAATCCAGACAGGGCAGTTGGAAAGAATAGTGTTGGACAGATGGACAGTTCCGGCGACGAGCACATCGATGTTTGAGATTAATGGTAACTTGGATCCCACAAGAACCAATCCGCCGCCTAACATGACGATGTCCTTTTACGACAGCATAGGAACCCGTTGGACTATGGACGTAGAGTTTATTCCCAATTTCCCGGCTGCGGGAGGAAATATTCCTATATCTTGGACCGTTCAGTTTGGCGGAGCGGAGGCTACCACCACATTGAGACGCGAGGGAAGCACAAGACCGGAAGATACTGTAGTGCTGGATACAGGCGCGCTTGGCAATATACCAAGCCAGACGATCTTTTTCGACACCGACGGAGGTGTTCGCGGACTCATGCCGGGCGCTAACGTTGCTGTTCCTCCTGTGCCGACTCCTCCGGCTTTAGAGACCATGGCATCGGCATTTGTGTTTAATATACCTCCGAGCGCGCTGTTTCCGAACGCGGTATTCGGTCAGCCCTCCGGTGATGGAGCAACCGCGTTGGCTAACGCTATAGGCATCGACTTTTCTCGCTTGAATCAATTTTCCGGTCTGGGCAATGATCCTCGTGCGGATCGACCCCTTTCAGGATCAATAGCGGTTCTTGCTAATGGCTTGGCTGCCAACCCAACAGAAGTTGCCGCGGCTGGTACCGCAACTTTTGCAATGAGCTTTAGAGGCGGCATGAGGGCGGGTACTTTTGACGGTATAACCGTAGGTGCGGACGGCGTGGTACGCGCGCGTTACACCAACGGCGAAATCCTTCCGCTTGCGCAGATACCAATAGCCATATTCCGCAACCCGGCGGGACTTCAGGCCGTGGGCAACAACCTCTTTGTCGAAACGGCCAACTCAGGCGTCTTTGACGGAACCGGACAGGACGTGTCTATGAGCGGCGCCACATTCATGGGCGGCGCGCTGGAAATGTCCAACGTAGACCTTGCCGCGGAGTTCACCGACATGATTATCACCCAGCGCGGCTTCCAGTCCAACTCCAGAATAATCTCAGTGTCGGACGAAATGCTGCAAATACTGAATAATCTCTAGTAGCTAGTGCTTAAAGCGGGCTTAAACAGTCATGACGGAAACTGACGTAATACTTCGCTCAATCCTAATTCATGTAAAAGGCTCTAAGAGCCTCGAGCAAGCGATAATCAGGGTTGAAGCCCTATGCAGCAATGACATTATCGCGGATGTGAATGAAGCAGTCAAGAAAGAACGTGAAGCATTGGCCGAAAGCGGGAACTTAGAACCTGTGTTCAATACCGCTCAACGCTGTCTAGAAGGTCAGTTTTCCGCCACTCGTCGTCAGATCCTCCGCCTACGCTGGCGCTTCGGATGCTAGACGTGTGCCACTGGCACACAGCATCCTAGCGTACCACAAGGGTACGCGTCGTCGTCACTTCCTAGATTGGCGAAAAACTGCCTCTTCCAGCCAGTATTTCAGGTATTGAACACAGGTTCTAAGATGCCTTGGGAGGTGCTTGTGCGGGTATGGAAACAGAAGTGATCCTCCGTTAGGTTCTTTACCAAGTTTATAAGGCTAAGACGACCAAAGAGATTGCTCATGCGGTAGAGGTTATGTGTACGAAGGACATGATTGCCGCTGTCAAACAGAAAGTGCAGGAATAGAAAAATTATCAAGTATAGTTTGCAAAAAATACCGGATTGTGTTATAGTTATTAAGAATAGCACGCTATTATGAATGTCCCGGGGCTTGTGCCCTGCACGGCTCCGGGCATCCTCTTACACTGGGAGGTTGTGTATGATAAAGGTGACGCGGATTAACGGTACGCAGTTTACGCTGAACGACGATCAGTTTGAATGTATCGAATCTTTGCCGGATACGACAATAACGATGATTAACGCGAGGAAATATATCGTCAAAGAATCAGTCGATGAGGTTATACAGCTAGTCAAGGCATATAACAAGGAAATATTCCTAGATAAAAAGAACGGGTAGGGGGGACTTAGGTGGATATCGGCAGTATTCTGGGCCTGGTGCTGGGTCTTGTGTTTATTGTACTTTCTATACTGATAAGCGCGAACTTTGATGTTCTCGCAGTACTGCGCTTTGTAGACGCTCCATCCGTAATGATTGTTATAGGCGGGTCAATGTGTTCGTTGATGATCGGCTACCCAATGCAGAGGATAATTTCCGGCTTAAAGGCGCTGAAAAAGGTATTCAGTCCCCCTGATCTTGATCCCTCCGAGGCTATTACCAACATCATCAATCTTGCTAATTTGGCAAGAAAAGAGGGTATACTAGCGTTGGAAGAAACTGCCCGGAATATGGAAGATAAGTTTCTGCAAAAGGGTATAATGCTGATTGTAGACGGTACAGACCCGGAGCTTACACGTAATATATTGGAGACGGAGCTTTCATACCTTGAGATGCGACACGCGTCTTCTCGCAGCGTCTGGGATATGGCGGCCGCGCTTTCGCCAGCATGGGGCATGGTCGGTACGGTTGTCGGTCTGGTTAACATGCTGCACAACATGGATGACCCGAACGCCGTTGGCCCCGCCATGGCCGTCGCTCTTATAACGACGATGTACGGTTCGCTTATGGCGAACTGGGTGTCCATACCCTTCGCCAACAAGCTAAAGATGCTTGGCGGAGACGAAGTGCTTATGAAATCGGTGCTGATCGAAGGAATGCTTTCGATACAGGCCGGAGAAAACCCAAGAATTATCGAAGAGAAGCTGAAATCGTTCCTTTCGCCGGCTATGCGCCAAGACAAGGAAGAGGGGTGATGAACAATGGCACAACGGAAAAAGCCCGAAGATTCCAAACGCGGTACCGCGCCTGACTATCTTGCGTCCTTCGCCGACCTGGTAACGCTGTTGTTTGCCTTCTTCGTGCTGCTGTTCGCCATGTCAAGCATCGACGAAGAGAGATTCAATGCCATGGCGGCCGCGTTTTCCGCCATGACCTTTGTTCAGACCACAGGCACTGCGCCCGAAGTTTTCGACCTGTACGGGAATGGCATAATGCACATGCCGACTATCTCGGAAGTGCGCAACGCAAATTCCAATCAGCGCGCGACCGGCGATATCGACGATGACCGGGCTCTGCGCGCCGCGGAAGAACTTGAACGCATGGAGGCGGAGTTCAGAACCTATTTCGCGCAGAATAACCTCACCGAAGACCAGGTCAGGGTGGAAATACAGGGCATCCATGTGGTGCTTACGTTCCCCGACAATGTGTTGTTCGCAAGCGGGCGGGCGGATCTCAACCCTCAGGCAATGGATATTCTGAGCATTGTGGCCGACGCGCTCCTGATGTTCCCCGACAACGAGATAGAGATAGAGGGGCACACCGACACAGACCCCATTAATACTCCTCAGTTCCCCAACAACTGGTTCCTGTCGGCGGCGCGTGCGCTGAGGGTAAACGAATATCTGGTGTACCAGCGCGGTTTCAACCCTACACGGCAAATTGCGATAGGGCGCGGTGAATACATCCCCGTCGCCACCAACGAAACGGAAGAAGGCAAGGCGCAAAACCGCCGTGTCGAGATCAGGGTCAGAAGTGTTGAATATTCACTGCAAAACCAGACGATTTAGATATTAAACTAGGTAAAATCAAACCCCCTCTGGAACTGAAAGGAGCGATTGATTTGGAAGAGAGTACCGGCAGCAACAAGAATAAATTACTGATGATCGTGATAATTGCGCTACTTGTAGTATTGCTTGCCGCAATGGTCTTTGTCACCATCATGGTGCTAGGAATAGCAGGAGGGCAAGATCAGCAAGAAGGACAATTTGTCGTACCCGATCTCAGACTTGACCAGCAGGAATCAATAGAGCTTTCGGGTCCAATCGCTACCAATATACGTGGCGAGACAGGTGGATCGCACGTCTTTAGCGCAAACTTTGTCGTGTTGGTCGATAACACACAGGGAAATACCAGTGCGGCTCTTATAGAACTGGTAAGCGCGTCCGACAGTATCGTGCGTGGCGTTGCGCTTCACGTAGTCAGGGGCAGAACTTTTGAAGAGCTGTCTCATCCCGATGCGATGTCTATTCTTGAACAGGAGATTCTCGACCAGCTTAGGCACGAGTTTGGCTCCAGCCTGATTCACCGAGTTATGATTACGAACTGGTTCGTGGATTAACTAACAAGAGGTGCAGAATAATGAGTGACATTTTATCCCAATCGGAAATAGACGCGCTGCTAAAGGCGCTGAATTCCGGCGACGAAGAAGTATTGAAGGTCAATAACGAGGTCGTTAAGGAAGCCCGGAACTATAACTTTTCGCGCCCTTCAAAGTTTAATAAGGAGCAGCTCCGCACCCTTGAAATCATTTATGAAAATTATTCAAGGATTCTTTCGTCGTTCTTTACGGGCTACATGCGCACACACAGCGTTGTGGAAGTCGCAAACGCCGAGCAAATGACCTACAACGAATTCAACAACTCGCTGGTAAATCCTGTTGTTCTTGGGATCATAGATTTTTCGCCCCTTAAAGGGTCGATAATACTTGAAATGTCATCAAATTTAGGTTATTCTATTATAGAAAGAATCTTGGGCGGCATTGGTCTTGGTATGAAGGTTGTGCGCGACTTTTCAGAAATTGAAAAGATACTTCTGAGCCGCGTCCTATCCAACATGATCGCGCGCTTGCCGGAACCATGGGAAAACGTGCTGCAATTGAAACCAAGGCTCGACAAGATTGAGACAAACTCGCAGTTCGCCCAGATATTCGGGCCGAATGAGATGATTGCCCTTGTAACCCTGCGTGTAAAGGTTGGCAGTACGGAAGGCATGATTAACTTCTGCCTGCCTCACCTCGTCATAAGCCCGATTATGGACAGGCTGTACACAAAGTTCTGGTTTGAACAGATAGTTCAGGCCGACGACAGCGACGTCCACCGCGAAGAGCTGGAAGGGCAGATAAACAAGGCCGTAGTTCCGATAACCGCCGTTGTGGGTAAGAGCAATATCACGGTCAACGAGTTTGTAAACCTGCAAGTGGGCGATATTATACCACTGGACTCCTACGTCACTTCTGATCTAAACATATACGTGGGGAACCTTCTGAAATTCTACGCAAGGCCAGGGACAAAACGCGGCAAGAATGCTTTCCAAATAACATCCCACATAAGTAAGGAGGAGGAGTAACAGCATGGGAGAAATGCTCTCGCAGGAAGAAATTAACGCATTGTTAAACGGCTCGCCTCCTGAAGATGATCTTGAGGGTTCGGCAGCAGAAGATTCCGGCAAGAACAAAGGCACAGGCTTTGACACTGAAAACATCGCCGAAAGCGAAACCCATTCGGCTATGCTAACCCCGGAGCAGAAAGACATTCTGGGTGAGTTTGGAAACATAAGCATGGGTACGGCGGCAACAACAATGTCTACTCTGCTTAGCAACAAGGTAGACATTGATACGCCAAGCGTAAAGATAATGACGTGGGAAGAGCTCAAGTCGCGCTATCAGCGGCCCTTTGTCGGAATTAGAGTAGACTACAAGGTAGGGCTTCGCGGCTCTAACATAATGGCTCTGCAGATGCACGACGTAAAGATCATCTCCAACCTGATGATGGGCGGAGACGGCAATGTCAGCGGCGACGATGAAATTAACGAAATAGACCTTAGCGCTATTGGCGAAGCAATGAATCAAATGGTCGGGTCGTCGTCCACATCTGTATCGGCGATGATTAAGACAAAGATAGATATTGATACGCCGAAAGCGTTCGTTATTGATTTCTCTGACGAGGAATTCTTTGAGACGGTTGACTTTCGATTCGATGAAGTGGTTGTATGCGTATACTTTAATATGAAGATCGGCGACATCATCGACAGCCAGATAATGCAAGTAATGAACCTCGACCTTGCGAAAGATGTTATCGAAATGTTTAAGAGCTCGTTTAGCCCTACACCGGCAGCCGCGCCGCCGCCGGCCGTAGCCCCAAGTCCCGCCGCCGCTCCGGCGCAGTACGCGCAGCCGGAACCATATCCGCCACATCCAGCGGCACCTATGCAAGTGGGAGGTCATCAACCTATGCAAGGTCAACCTATGCCAGTTCAATATTCGCAGCCTTTTCCGCCTATGCCGACAAATGTTTCGCCGGCGCACTTCCAGAATTTTGATGTTCAATCTGTTATCCAGCAGAAGGAAAATATTGGGATCATTATGGATGTGCCGCTCGAAGTTACCGTCGAGCTGGGCAGAACCAGGAAGAAGATAAAGGAAATATTAGAATTTTCGCCGGGTACAATTGTCGAGCTGGATAAGCTGGCCGGTGAACCTATAGATGTATTGGTGAACGGAAAGTTTGTCGCCAAAGGTGAGGTAGTGGTTATTGACGAGAAGTTTGGCATACGTATAACCGATATCATTAGTCCTGAAAACAGGATATAAATATATAGTGATTTGAGGAGTGTTCTTAATGGCTGATAAAACTATACTGCTGGTTGACGATGCCGCATTCATGCGCATGATGCTTAAAGACATACTGACGAAAAACGGATACAACGTTGTTGGCGAAGCTGAAAACGGAGTAAAGGCAATTGAAAAATACAAGGAACTCAAGCCCGGCCTTGTCATACTTGATATTACAATGCCTGAAATGGATGGTATCCAAGCCGCTAAGGGCATAAAGGCTGCGGACGCCAACGCGCTGATTGTGATGTGCTCGGCCATGGGACAGCAGGCGATGGTTATCGAGTCGATACAAGCAGGAGCGCGCGACTTTATTGTTAAGCCGTTCCAACCTGACCGTGTGCTGGAGGCCGTGCAGAAAGTAATTGGCTAACATGTATCCTTGGATTATACCCATTGTCTTTACGCCGCAAGACCTAACACCGCTGGCTATGTTAGGTCAAGTGGTCTGGTTTGTGTTGGTATTTGCGTTTGTGATCGTGCTGGCGTTTGTGTTTACAAGATGGATCGCCGGTGCGAGATATAAGCGAGACTCGACAGGCAATTTGCAGGTAGTTGAGTCGATTGCTGTAGGTCAGCAAGTGTACTTGCAGCTTGTTCGCGCGGGTGGCAAGTATATTGTTATTGGAGTTACGCGCGGGAATGTAACATATGTGTGCGAACTGCCCCCGGATGAGGTAAAGCTGCCTGACCATAAAGTGATGGGTGACGGTGTTGTGGCCGAACGTTTTGAAAAATATCTCAAATCGTATTTGCCAAGACGATCTGGCAGTGAAGATGGCAGTGGCAAGCACTAAGAACCTGTAATCAACTCCCGGAATGCCTAAATTGGCGGGTTGGACAGCGGCGGAACTGATCGCCGGGACAGCGTTTCGGGAGTTGATTACAGGTTATAGGTTACAACAGAGGTTAATGAATGAAGGAACAGTGATATGATGGGCACTTTTTCGTGGAAATTTAGCGTAGTCATACTTCTTTTTTTTGGAACGACTCATGCTCTTGGGGCGGATGTCGGCGCTATAGAACTTACAATGACAACGCTAGACAATCCCGACCAGGTTGTGCCCACCCTGCAAATTTTCTTGATGCTCACGCTGATAGGGATTGCGCCGTTTCTTCTGCTCATGCTTACTTCGTTTACGCGTATTATTGTGTCGCTCAGTTTTATACGTTCGGCGCTAGGTACGCAGCAGATGCCTCCAAATCAGGTGCTAATTGGAATGGCACTATTTTTAACGTTGTTCATAATGGGGCCAATCTTTACACAGATTAACGAAACGGCCGTCCGGCCATTTGGCGAAGGCTTGATAAATCAAGAGGAAGCTATCGATACGGCTATGGTTCCGCTGCGTGAATTCATGTGGCGTCAAGTTGAGCCGCGCGATATTGAGTTGTTTATCCGACTGTCCGGGGAGACGTTTGAAACGTTTGAGGACGTTCCCGACCGGGTATTGATCCCGGCCTTTATGCTTGGCGAGATTACAAAGGGATTCAGAATCGGATTCCTGATATTCATGCCGTTTATCGTTATAGACATGATTGTCGCCTCGGTACTGATGGCAATGGGCATGATGATGCTTCCCCCCGCGATGATATCCCTGCCGTTCAAGGTTTTATTGTTTGTAATGGTTGACGGATGGTCGCTGGTGCTGGAGGGCGTAATAATGACATTCCGATAGCGGCGGGAATAAGGATCTGTATTCATGGATGGGGACGAAAAATCGCCTCGCTAATACACCATCCCCACCTATGAATATAGGTTCTATGTTCTGTAAGACTGAGAATTGACTGGCAGGTGATTTGATTGAACGAAGATATGATCCTCACGATTGTGCAGCGTTCGCTGTTTACCATCATATTAGTCGCCGGGCCGGTGCTCATTGTGGGGCTTACGGTGGGCGTACTTGTGAGCATATTCCAGACGATGACGTCGATCCAAGAGCCGACTATGTCGTTCGTGCCGAAAATTGTAGCGGTCTTGGCTTCGCTTATATTCTTTGGGCCATTTATGCTGGCAAACCTTACATCGCTAGCAAGAGAGCTTTTTACGGAACTGCCGTACTACGTGATTCCTCTGGTGGATTAAGGGCTGCGTATGACTACCGACATTCCTGAACTGGCCGCATATGCTTTGGTGGGCTTCTTTAATAATTTTGATGTGCTGTTGCTGGTAATGGTCAGGATGCTGGCGTTTTTCATGTTGGTTCCGGTGCTTGCCGGAGCGACCATTCCTACGATGCCCCGCGTGATGCTGGCGTTTGCCGTGTCGTACATGGTGTTTGCTACCGGCGTGGCTGGTGAGATATCCTATGTACCGAACGTGACCGGTTATTTCAGCCTGATTTTAAGTGAGCTTTTGGCCGGATTGCTTATGGGCTTCATCGTATATATCGCGTTTGCGGTCATATACTTTGTCGGTCAGATTGTCGATTATCAAATCGGTTTTATGATGGCCTCGCTCTTTGATCCCATATCGCAGATACAGGTTCCCGTTGTGGGTAACTTGCTGTTCTTTACCATGATGGCTCTGTTTGTGGTGTCGGGCGGGTTGTCGTCGCTGATAGCCGCGGTGATGCTAAGCTATGGGATCGCGCCTATCGGTGAGATATTCATACTTGAGAATAATGTGCTGATGGTATACTGTCTCAGCCTGTTTTCGGCGTACTTCCTGCTGGGACTGCAGTTTGCGCTACCGATAACAGGCTCTATACTGCTTGTTGACGTTATGCTTGGTATACTTGTCAAGGCTGTGCCGCAGATGAACATATTCGTGGTAGGTATGCCGATAAAGACGTTTCTGGGCCTGAGCATAATGTGGTTTATAACGCCTGTTTTCGCAACATATTATTATATAATATATGAACATGCCGCCGAAGCTTTGATGTCTGTGATTGGGGGGCTTACGCCGTGACGCTGCTTGACGAACGGGAATTGCGCGTCGCCTTCTCACGGGGAGACGGATGCCGGCTCCGCCTGAACTTGGCCTTCTTCGCCGACCAAGGCGAAAAAACAGAGGAAGCCACTCACAAGCGCAAGACCGACGCGCGCAGGAAGGGTCAGGTCGCCAACTCTCAGGAGATATCGACGGCATTTATGCTGTTGGGGGCCTTTTTTTCGCTTGGCCTGTTTGCGAGTTGGATCATAGGCAACATAACAACAGTGTTTCACATCGCGTATTCCAACCTTGCCATGGCCAATTACGTGTATACTAATGAATTTATGGTCGGATATCTTACGTTCATGTTCTCGCGCGTGATACTGACGGCGGCGCCGCTGCTGGCGGTCGCCCTGATGCTTGGACTCATTGCCAATCTTGTGCAGGTTGGCTGGCATCCTACGTTCGAGCCGCTGCGCCCCAAGCTTTCCAAGCTGAACCCGATCAACAATTTCAAGAACAAGTGGTTCAGCCTTCAAGTTCTCGTAAATCTGTTCAAATCGCTGTTTAAGTTTGCGATAATCATTGCTATCCTGGTCAACCTGATGAGCAACGAAATCGGAATGCTGTTGATGATTCCTACCATGAGCTTTGAGGACTCTCTGCTGTATTTCGGGGGCATGATTGTTACGTTAGGCTTACAGGTGGGTGCGCTGTTCATATTCATAGCGATGGCGGATTTCGCGTACACGCGCTTCAAGCACAAGAAAGACCTGCGAATGTCCAAGTTCGAGGTCAAGCAGGAGCATAAGCAGCAAGAAGGCGATCCGCTGATAAAGGGGCGCATACGCCAGAAAATGCGAGAAGCCTCCATGCGCCGTATGATGAAAGATCTACCGACCGCCGATGTTATAATCACAAACCCGACTCACTACGCGGTGGCGATAAAGTACGACAAGGAGAAATATGGCGACGCGCCCGTAGTCGTGGCTAAGGGCGTCGATTTTCTGGCCAAGCGCATAAAGGACATCGGTAAGGAGAATGGCGTACAGATCGTGGAAAATGTACAGCTTGCCCGTGCCCTCTACCAGCAGGTGGAAGTGGGCAAGGCTATCCCGCCGGAGCTCTACCAGGCAGTTGCGGAAATACTGGCTTTCGTGTACAGGATCAGGAATAACAGAAGATACTTCAGCAACGACGGAACCGTGTTAGCCAACACATAAACATTGACGAGGAGTGGGATAATGCAGCTTGCGCCTACAAACACAAGGATAATAGTTACGGAAGATTACGACCAAATGAGCGCTAAATCCGCGCACATAATGGCCGACGAGATAAATTCGCGCCCCGACGGCGTGTTTGGCTTCGCGACGGGCCGGACGCCGGTTGGCATGTACAAAGAGCTTATCAGGATGAAGCAGGCCGGTGAAGTCAGTTTTTCCGGCGTTACCGCGTTCAATCTGGACGAGTATCATCCCATCGCCAGGGAGAACCCCCAGAGCTACTACTACTTCATGAAGGACAATCTCTTCAATCACGTGGATATTGACCACAATCGGGTAAACATTCCAAGCGGAGAATGTCACGACCCGGAAGCCGAGTGCACCGCATACGAAGCAAAGATAGCCGCCGCGGGGGGAATCGACCTGCAGCTAATCGGTATCGGCCTCAACGGGCACATTGGTTTCAACGAGCCGGCCGACTGCTTTACCAGAGCCACCAACTTCATAGAACTGACCGAAAGCACCATCAAGGCCAACAGGCCGTTCTTCGTATACGAGAAGGATGTGCCGCGTCATGCCCTGACAATGGGCATACGCACGATTATGTCGTCGCGAAGGATACTCATGATCGCAAACGGAGAAAACAAGGCGGATATAATTGAAAAGGTGCTGTTCGGAAGCATTACGCCCCGTGTACCCGCTTCCGTGCTGCAACTGCACCGCAACGTCACAATTGTAATGGACAAACTCGCGGCCGCGAAAATCGCCCACAGGCTATAACCAGATTTTACTGATTTTATGTCAGAATTATTAACGCAAAAATGGGAAATATATTTCTGTATTGAATTAACAGTTCAATATTGACAAGGATTATAGCACAGACATGGATTTCGCGCGGAATGTGGTATCAGCCATAGCACACTGTACTATCACATATCCACGTGGGAAGAAAGGCAGGAAACTGCATTTCTTACTTAATGCACAAGCTGCGGACAGACTCATCCGCAGCTATTTTTTGTTGTAAAACAAGCAGGCTTCTACACGGCTATTTGTGCCAGGAGATCCGGCAGGGTGTAGGCCGTGACTTCGCGTATGCCGAGGGTGTCGCAGATAGAGTTTATTTGATCTATGTCGATCTGGTATATGTAAGCGATGTCGCCGCGCGTGTATATGTACGGAGAGCCGCATTCGACCTCGCGGCGGTAAAGCCCGCATATAAACGACGATCCCTTGGCCATGATGCTAAAAAAGTCATGCCGCGAGATTTGTGAGATGTTGCTTGAGCGCGCTATTTCCGCGACCTCGGTTTCGCTAAGTTCCAGTAGGCCGGCCACGCGCGCCGGGTCAAGCGCGCCGTCCGATGTTTTTATGTAAAGGTCTATCTCCTGAAGTTTCGGCGTGATTCTGGCTATGTAGGTGTGCAGATAGCTGTTGGTGGATTTCAAAATTATGCCCCCCTGTAATTGATCTTGCTCCTATACTCTATGATAATACACCACGCGCTTCAATTCCAGTTGTAATTAATGGTATACAAAATTTAACAAAATCATGCTTGACTTTGCAGGGCAGCTAACTTGGCGATTGTATTAAGTCATAGGGAGTTTCTAAGGCAAAAGTTTTGCGGTGTGGGGCTAACAAGGTATACGACGACCTCAAGAATTAGAAAGAAAGCAGTGCTATTCCAACAAGAAACCGCCACTTCCCCCAACCAACAACTGCACGAAACCAATTCTAGTGCAAATACTATGCTATACTCCGAGAGTCATTTCAAGTAGTTGTTGGAAACAATATTGAAGGGAGTATTTACACGAAAGGCACATTAGACCTCTTCCGAAACCTCATTCCGCCGCCTTTGCTGCTTATTTTCCGCCTGGCGTTGTTGCGCCCTCCTAGCAAACACTATAGGGTGTGCGTCGTCGGGCGCGCCTAGCCAGGCGAAAAAACGCTCGCAAATACGACGAAAGCAGGTTTCGGAAGAGGTCTATTAGAGAATTTTTTCTGCGGGAAACTATAGCTGTTCCACATGAAAACCATCCCACCAAACTTGCCATTTTTTCGTAATGCGTCGTCAGCTCCGCCTAGCGTGCCTTTGGGCATGCGTCGTTGTCGCTTCCTAGCCTTACGAAAAATATCCTGCGTTTGATGGGACGCTTTTCATGTGGAACAGCTATATCGCCGGATATTTGGACTTTCGAGAAAGATTCACAGTACGAACAGGCTTTATCCGACGTTTTAAGAAGCGGGGATGAACTGACTGCCAGTCTGAATGACGAGCAGAAAATCATCTTCCAAAAGTATGCCGACGCGTGGAGCGAGCTTATGAGCATAATAACCATAAAGAACATGACTCACGGCTACAAAATGGGCTTGCTGATGACAGCCGAAGCTTTCGTCACAAGCAAAGACTTTTTCGACTAATATAGCAATTCTGGTTTAAATCAAGCCCGAATTTTTCGGAACCCCGGCGGCTTCAGGCCGGAGCTTCTGAAAAATTTGGGTTCCTTCTCAATCGGAATTGCTGTAGCTAATAGAGAGGAAGGCGCTCAGCCTTCCTCTCTTTCTACAATAACAAATCCGGTGCGCGGCAGACGCGCGAGGCGTGCTCTTTCGGCGGAAAGGGCGCGCCTGTATTCTTCCAGGTTGTGCCTGAGCAAGCGGAGTTCCTTAGCTATTTCCTGCTCGGTCTTCCGTGATGCCTGTCTCAAGCTTTTGTATCTCGCGCTCCCAGCGGGATATCCTTGCTTCAATCCGCTTCGATCTGGAGGAGGTAGTCGGCCTGTGTATGAAGCTGCCCGTGTTGCGGAGAATACCGCGCCGCTGGCTCGGAGATATAACGATAATCTGTACACGATCCCTGTCGGTAAGCCTGAACGACCGGAGAGTCCGCTCGACAAGCGGCCTGTCAGACTCCAGGTGCACGCCGCTGTTGTGGATGAAGAATCGGCCTATAACGCCCTGATCCGGCGTCGCGGCAGGCTGCTCATCAAAACTTCCGTCAGGATTAGCTAAGGAGTTGCGGTTTTTCGTCCGCCAAAATTCCTGGACAACGCATCCGTCGATACGCATACATACACCTCCTGTTGCAACTTATTATATGGCCTAGCGCGTCACAAGTTCCCTTACACAGTCTACAACATATGGGATGTCGTCAGCCTTGAAGTCGTTGTGTGTAACGAAGCGGTACACTCCGACCCCGCGGATTTCGTTTGACTTTATTCCTTTTTTGAGCAGCCCGGCGGTGAAGGCGGCGTGGTCGAAGCCTTCGCGCCGGATCGTAAAGAATACCATGTTAATCTGCGGCTCGGAGGGAACTTCGATGCCGTCTATTTCGGCAAGTTTTGCGGCCAGGGTACGGGCATTAGCGTGGTCTTCGTGCAGCCGCTTGGTCATCTTCTCGATGGCGACAATGCCGGGGGCGGCCAGTACTCCGGCCTGCCTCATGCCTGCGCCCAGCATCTTGCGTATGCGGCGCGCCTTGGCGACAAACTTGGCGTCGGAGCAGATCAGCGAACCCACCGGAGCGGCCAGCCCCTTGGACAAGCAGAATGTTATGGAATCACAGCAGGCGGCAAGCTGCTTAACGTCCACGCCCAGCGATACGGCGGCGTTAAATATGCGCGCCCCGTCGATATGTACAGGTATTCCATATGAGCGCGAGGCCTCGTAGGTCGCGGCCATTACGTCCAGCGGGACGACGCTGCCGTTCGCCAGCGCGTTCTCAAGGCAGACAAGGCCCGTGTCGGGGAAGTGGATATTCTTGGAGCGCACGTGCTTGTGTACGTCGCCCGCGGTGACATATCCGTCGGGACGGTCTACAAGGGCGTATCCCACACCGGCCAGAGCCGCCGCCGCGCCTACCTCGTACACAACAATGTGCGAATTCCTCCCGGCGATTATTTCGTCGGACGGCTTGGTGTGCGCCATGATACTCAGTTGGTTGCCCATAGTGCCGGTCGGCACAAATAGCGCGGCTTCCTTACCCATGGTATGCGCCGCCAGCTCTTCCAGCTTGTTAACGGACTCGTCGTCGCCGTACACGTCGTCGCCAACTTCACACGTAGCCATTACCTGTCTCATCTCGTCCGTGGGCTTGGTAACGGTGTCGCTTCTCAGATCAATCATCATCGCCATAATATCCTCCTAATTTCTCATAGCTTCTATATACTCACGTATTACATCCCAGGTCGCGGCATTCTCAAGACCGCTCTGCCATATCGCGATCCCCGGGAGCTCATAGGCTCTTGCCATATCCAGCTTACGGGCGACGGAGCGCTCACACTCCAGCCAGACCCGGTGCATTACGTTGGGATACACGGGGTCCGGGAATTCGGCGTAGTAGGAGCCGATTTCGTCGATCCAGTAGAACGTCGCGCCGTTTTCCGTAAACATGCGCCGGGCGAAGTCCATGCCGATGTTGCGGATTTCGTGGCTGGAGGAGCCGTCGGGGTAGGTTGTTTCGATCCATACGCGGTTGTAGACAGGTATGCCCATTATGACCATTTCGCGCGGGACTTCGTTCATGGTGGCCACAATTCCTTCTTCCACGAAGGGGAGCGAAGCCACGGGCCCAGGTTCCGGCGAGCCCGACCAGTGTTCGTCATAGGCCATTACCGCCACATAGTCGACGGTTCTGGCGATTTCGGTGCGGTTCATGTACATGGTATAGCGCGGCACAAACAATGCCACGGACAGGTGCGCCCCAAGCTCGTGCATGGGAGGGCGGAGCTCACGCAGAAACTGAATGAAGTACGGTGCGAAGTCGGGCAGCACAGCCTCATAGTCAACATTTATGCCGTCCAGGTTGTAGTAAACAATCAAGTCCAATATCTGATCTATTACGAATTTGCGGACATCGGTATCGGATAGAACCTCGCGGGACACCACAGCGCTGAAGTTGTCGGTCAGCTTAGGCCACACCATGCGGCCGTTTGCGTGGGCAAAGTCAACGTAATCACGGTTTCCGGCGTCGATAATTGTGCCGTCGATAACCGGATCGGTTTGGAATGTGAACCATGCCGGGCTCATAACCGTGACTTCCGGCGCCACATTCCAGAAATCCCTGTTGTTCATGAACATGGCGTCCCATACCATAACTATGGGGTACCGGAGAGGCTGCTTTCTGTCAAGCGACTGCTCGGGCGGACGCACAACGGCGGCCGTCACGGAGGTCTCGCCGATCAGGCTTTCATGAACATAGCCCACAATGGCGTTCGCGGAACGCACACGGCGAAAGCCCTCTTCGGCCTCTTCCAGCAGTACTACGCTGTCGCCGATGTGAACCTCCTCCATGTACGGCGCGTGGTTGTCGGGTCTTGCGCGAAGTCTGCCGTCGTCGGTGATTTGCGCTCTGACACCGGCAACTCCGGCGTCGTCTACGGTCACGATCATGTATTCTTCGTGATAGCTTATCCTCACGTTGTATTCGTTTTCAGCGAAAGCCATTGGTATGAACGCCATGTTGTCCACGACGATAAAAGGTTCGTAAAGCCGGCGCGAGTCCTCGTTGTGCGTATAGTCAAGCTGGTTTATCCTGTAGCGGCGTACCTGAGTCTCAGTCGTAATAATTATGTTCTCGCCGCGATCCCAAAACGTGTAGGGGTCAAGACGCTCGTTTATGAAGTCTACCGGAAGAAATATATTGTCTCCCACAACCAGTGGCGGTGTAGGCGTAAGTACTATCGCGTCGTCAATCATCACATTAACGCTAGTGCTCGAAAGCTCGGGGTAAAATATAAACACGGATTCATGGCGTGAACTGAGCACGTGATCTACCGCATAAGCCACGCCCACAGCCAGGACAGCAATGGCCGCAAGCGACACCCCGATCTTTAATATCAGAAACTTTAGCTTCCTTCTTCTTTTATCAAACATATTTGAGCGTGAGCCCATCAGTTTTCCTCCTTGTTATAGTAAATACACTCAAGTGTATTCACTATACTGCTTAGAGCCTAAATATTTTTCATCAGCTTGCAGATACTAATGCCATGGGACTAAACATTTTGCTAAGATTTTTAATATACGGAGCCTTCGGCTGGGTGCTGGAGATTATATGGACGGGGCTGAACTCTCTTATTAGAGGCGACTTCACGCTACGGGCCAGTACATCGATATGGATGTTCTTCATCTACGGGATGTTTGTGCTGTTCGAGCCCGCGTTTGCGATTCTCGCGTCGCTGCCGTTCTTCGTCCGGGGAATGGTGTACATGCTTGTGATATTTATCGCGGAGTACGTCACAGGCGGTCTGATGAAGCGCGCGGATATATGCCCTTGGGACTACAGCGACGCCCGCTACAGCGTTCAAGGCGTTATACGTCTGGATTACGCGCCCGTGTGGTTTGCCGCGGGGCTGCTGTTTGAAGCTGTGTACGTCATTATACGTTAGAGCGTCTTTGTACGGCTGGATCAATGTATCGGGTGTGGATGCTCCTTTATGTGTTTTCGGTAGTAAGCAAGCGCGTCGTCGGCTAAAGGGTGCATTTTATTCGAGCCCTTGTTGAGCGTGTAGTCACGCTTGAGGGATAGTGTCTCGTATACCGCGGCGTTGATGTCGCGCTGTGTGTAGGCCAGGCTCCTTATCTTGTCGCGCTGAGCTTGATATGGCTCGGCTACTGCTTCGGCGTCGCGTCCGGGGTCAAGGACGTCGGCGACGAATAGGATTTTCTCGAGCGTGGACATGCCGGGGCGTCCGATAGTGTGACTGCGCATAGCATTCAGGACGGCTTCATCGTTTACGCCGAACTTACTGCGCGCCAGTACCGCGCCTATATGACCGTGCAGCAGCACGGGGCTTGCGGCGGTAATTTCGTCGACGTCTACGCCATGGTCGGCGGCTAGGCGAAGCATATCCGCGCTCGGCAGTTCCTTGGCCGCGTCGTGAAGAAGCCCTGCCAAATGAGCCAGTTCTATGTCTTCGCCGTGGATTTGAGCCAGGCGCAGCGCTTGTTCGGCCACGCCCAGAGTGTGGGCAAAGCGTTCTGATGTAAGATTTTCGCGCAAATACTCGGTTATGTCAATGACTCGCCGCTGCTGTGGAGAACCTTTGGGAAGTGTGTATAGGTTATACTTTGAGATATAATCCAGCACATTGTCGGGTATCAGATACTTTGCGGATTTTCCCAGAAACGCGCGCGCGCGAATATCCGATGAGGATATGGCGAGAGCGGGAACTTCCAGAAAATGAATCTTGCTGTTATAATCGGAGCCAAGTTGTTGGATGTATTCAAGAAGAGTTTCCCGCTTGTAGCCGGGGCGCGTAACAGCCACAAAGTCGCACATTGAAAGAAGGGCGTCGGGCTCCTTCCACGTAAGAATTTCGAGCACAGCGTCCGCCCCTGTTATGAAGTAGAATTGCGCCCTGTCGCCCAGTTCTTCGCGAAGCGCGCGTACTGTGTCGATTGTATAGGACTTTCCACTGCGTTCGATCTCGATTGACGACGGTACGAAGAATGGGTTTGAGGCTGTGGCCAGAGCTGTCATCATGTACCGGTGCCAGGAATCCGCCGGACGGCGCGACTCCTTGTGCGGAGGGGTGCCCGCCGGTATGAAGCGAACTTCGTGCAGGTCAAATTCCTGACGTACGGCCTCAGCCGCGACCAGGTGGCCATAGTGGATAGGGTCGAAAGTTCCGCCCATTATCGCTATACGGGTCGTATTGTCGTTATTATTGCCCCACCGACTAAATATTGGACAATCTTGTCGGTCATGTTGGCGCATAGCTGCGTCAACTCCTCCCGGCATACTTTAAGAGCCTGTCTAATATCTTTTTTATCATTGCTTTCAGTCATTTATCGCTGGATGCTACCGGGTTTTGCGCTCAATTTAACACCACAAAGGCAACTATTTCAATCTATGACCGCAGGCAGTCTCAGAACACACAAAACCTGCGCTTTGCTTTCCTTCTACACTCACGGTTTCAAAGCACGCTGACTATCTAATGACGAAAATTTAAATCAGGTCGGAAAAAGGTATTAGGCAGGATATTAGGCACGCGTCATCGTCATATTCTTATTTTGTACAGGTATGCCTCGCAATCTATCCTTGTCCAACATTAATCGGCAGAGTGACAGCTATGTTACCCTTGCAGATCCGTGCCTGTACTTGTGGCCGCGTCGGCTCTGGCTTGGCCCGTGCCTCCGCGCGCGGCGTGCATGGCTTCCTTCCACATATCGCGCATACCGCGGATCAGATCGCTGCACTCATTTATGATTTCGGGATCTTTGTTGATGTTGGCATCGACAAGGCGGCGATAGATGTATTCGTACATAGTGTCGAAATCCTTTGAGACTTCGTAAGACCTGTTTAGAGTCAATTGGAACTCCCGGATTATGTCTTGTACGCGAACCAGGCGCTCGTGCGCCTTTTCATTGTCCCTGGCCTCAATCGCTGACTGCGCCTGATTGATGAATTTAAGCGCGCCGTCGTAGAGTATGAGAGTCAGTTCTTCCTTAGGCGCGGTCAAGATCGCGTTTTCCCTCATCTTGCTGTATGGATTTGATTGCATAAAATCCCTCCCCGTTGTATGTGTGGTGAGCTATTAATGTATTATAACACATTGACGCGCAATTAATCAACAATTGTCAGCGCGCCAAGGTCGGATTTGAGTTTGACCCGTACGTGCCTTCCGTCGGCCCTGTCCGCCTCGAAGCCGCCGGTTGCCAGAAGCTTTGCCGCGGATTCCGCGTCTATGGAGATTCCCGCGGAGGCAAGCGCGTTCTTCCAGATTGTGAACTTGCAGCCTGTTTTCCAGTTACTGCATCCGAAGGCTTTGGAGTTTTCCAAAACACTGCCCTCGGTACACTTGGGACAGCTTCCAAGCGGCCTTGGCGCGTTCCCGCGGCGGCTGCTTTTGCGGCGCGCGTCCTCCGGGAAGGCTATGCCTCCGTCTGTGCCGCGCGTGAAATCCACGATATAGTTTACATAGCGCCCGATGCTCTGCATAAACCTCTCGCTACCAAGCGTACCCCTTGCTATGGATGTCAAGCCCTTCTCCCACTTTCCGGTTGTCTCGGGGGTCTTGAGTTCCGGCGGTACGGCGGCGATCAGCTTCTGTCCCTTCTCGGTCGGCGTCAGGGTCTTTCCGCTTCGGACGACGTAGCCGACGTCTATCAGGCGCTCAATGGTCGCGGCTCGTGTGGCCGGAGTGCCCAGCCCCGACTCCTTCAGGCGTTCACGAAGCTCCTCGTCGTCCACAAAGCGTCCCGCGTGCTCCATTGCCGAAAGCAGTGTAGCCTCGGTGTATGGTTTGGGCGGCTGAGTGCGCTTCTGCACGGCTTTCGCGGCCGTACAGCAGACACTTTCATCCTGTGACAACGCCGGGAGAGCCTGTTCGCCCTCTTCGTCCTCAGGGCCGGTCTTAGACTTGGCCTTTTTCGCGGCGGCTTGGGGCGGATTGAGCGCCGTCCAGCCTTCCTGAATCACGACCTTTCCCTTGGAGACAAAGCTATAGGAAGTACCGTCGCAAGGTATGCTCGTTATTACCGTAGTGACTTCATAGATATAGTTTGGGTAAAAAACCTGTATGAAGCGCCTTGCCACAAGGTCGTAGATATGACGCTCGTCTGCGCCGAGAGCCTGCAGCTTCGGCGTGGATGCCGTCGGTATGATTGCGTGGTGATCGCTTATTTTCGTATCGTCGACGATGCGCTTGCCTACGCTTAGCTGCGTGTCCGCGAGAGGCGCCGCGTAACCGGCGTATTCCTCAGCCTTGGAGAGCTTGCGCAATATTTCGGGAAGCTTGGGCTTCATATCGGAGCTGAGGTAGCGGCTGTCAGTGCGCGGATATGTAATCAGCTTGCGTTTCTCATACAGCGCCTGCGCGATGTCGAGAGTCTTTTGCGCGGAGTACCCAAATCGGCGATTTGCCTCGCGCTGGAGTTCTGTCAGGTCATATAAGAGCGGCGGCGGCTGGCGTTTCTCCTCGGTTGTCAGGTCGCTTATGACGGCGGGCCTGCCGCTCACGGCGTCCGCAACCTCGTTTGCGCGCTCACGGGAATCCAGCCTAGTCTGCCTGGTCTTGACGCCGTCTTCGCCCACTGTCGTCTCAAAGTACGTACCAAAGTATTCCTGCTTCAATTCCGTCTCGAAGTTTGCTGTGACCTCGAAGTATTCCTGCGGTACAAACTCGTCTATCTCTTTCTGCTTTGCCACGAGCAGAGCCAGGGTCGGCGTCTGGACGCGGCCTACCGACAGCAGCACGTTGTACTTTAGCGTAAACGCGCGCGACGCGTTGATGCCGACAAGCCAGTCCGCGTGAGAGCGGCACTTGGCTGAGGCCGCGAGGTTGTCGTAGAACGAGCCGTCCTTGAGGCTGCTGAAACCCTCGCGGATGGCGTCGTCGGTCATTGATGATATCCACAGCCTTTTGACGGGCTTGCTCGAACCCAGGAGGTCGTAAATATACCGAAAGATGAGCTCTCCCTCGCGCCCCGAGTCGGTGGCGCAAATAATCGCGGTCACGTCGCTCTGGTTGAAGAGCTTCTTTATGACGCCGAGCTGGGGCTTGGTCTTCGCGATAGGCACGAGCCTGATCTCTTCCGGGATGATCGGGAGCGCGTCGCTCCGCCACTTTTTGTACGCGGGATCATATTGCTCGGGTTCTGCCAGGGTCACAAGATGCCCTATGGCCCAAGTAATGATATAGTCTCCGCCGGACAGATATCCTTCGCCCTTGCCGCGCACGCCGAGCACTCGCGCGATATCCCGCGCAACCGAGGGCTTTTCAGCCAGTATTAACTCTTTTGAGGCCATGGAAGCCCTCTTTTTTTCATATAATTTTCCGCGGTTATATATTCGCCGCGCTCAATCTGTGCGAACCCTTCACTCATACTTATTTCTTCTTTCAGGAGCTATATCAGGTGTCATTTCTTTCACAACCTTTTGCTATATCCGCGCCAATTGTTACGCCTCGCGGTGGACGCGTCTTATGTCCGCGCCAAGAGAGCCAAGCTTCTGCTCGATTCTTTCGTAGCCGCGGTCGATGTACCGTACGTTGCCGATTGTCGTTTCGCCCTTTGCGGCAAGGGCGGCAATAACAAGCGCGGCGCCGGCTCGAAGGTCGGTGGCGTTGACCTGCGCTCCGGTCAGGTTTGAGTCTCCTGAGACCACCGCTGTGCGTCCGTCGACCTTGATGTTTGCACCCAGCCGTTTCAGCTCGTTAATGTATTGGAAGCGGTTCTCCCATACTGTTTCGGTCAGGATGCCCGTGCCCTTTGTCTTGCAGAGCAGGGCTGTCATCTGCGGCTGCAAGTCCGTGGGATACCCCGGATACGGCATTGTCTTGACGTTGACGCTTCGCAGATCGCCGCCGCCCTGTACGCGGACGTAGTCGGAGCCGGTGGATACTTGGCACTTCATTTCGCTGAGCTTGGAGATCACCGATTCCATGTGCTTGGGGATTATGTTGCGGATGGTGACGTCGCCGCCGGTTACGGCCGCCGCGATCATGTATGTGCCCGATTCTATCTGGTCGGGAATGATGGTATACGTGCCGCCGTGGAGCTCCTGCACGCCGGTGATCCTGATAACGTCCGTACCGGCGCCCTTGACCCTGGCCCCCAATATATTGAGGAAATTGGCCGTATCAACCACGTGCGGCTCCTTGGCCGCGTTTTCGATAACCGTGACGCCCTCGGCATAGATGGCCGCCAGCATTATGTTGATGGTAGCCCCGACGGATACCACGTCCAGGAAGATATTCGTTCCGACCAGGCGATCCGCGCGCGCCTTTATCATACCGTGCTCTATATTGATGGTCGCGCCCATGGCGGTCAGACCTTTTATGTGCTGGTCAATCGGCCTTACGCCGAAGTTGCACCCCCCGGGCATGGGAACCTCGGCCTGCCCGAAACGCCCAAGCAGCACGCCCAACAGGTAGTATGAAGCCCGGATTTTGCGCACGCTTTCATAGTCGGCGCAGCAGTTGGTGATGTTGCGGCTGTCGATTTCCAGGGTGTGGTCGTCGCGCAGAGTGCAGACCGCGCCTATCTGTGTCATAGCTTTTGTCAAGCCTTCAACGTCTTCTATGTACGGCAGGTTTTCAATCACGCAGACGCCGTTTGCCGCGATTGCGGCGGGTATTATGGCTACTGCGGCATTTTTTGCCCCGCTTACATAAACTTCACCTTCAAGACGTTTTCCGCCGTTTATTACTATATATTCCATTTGCGCCTCCTGACAGCGACTAGTCAAATCAATAGGATAGTGTAAATTACATTGTATCAATTTTCGGCTTATAAAGCAAGTTATATTTTCACCCAATCTTTTGCGCGTTAACTAGAAATAAGGCACAAATGTGCCTTATTTCAAACGTTCCTGTCTATGATTCGCCGCCCGTGACGAAGACTTCGGCGGTCATAAGTACACCAAGCTTATACCCCTGAACCAGGTTTTTTGTGGACTCGATGCCTTTAAGCTCATCCTGCGCTTCGACAAATTTCTGGAAGATGATTTTTTGCTTGTCGTCCAGGCTGGCAAGAAGTTCGTCCTCATTGCTTACTACGGCGGATACCGCCTGCCCATATTCCGAATCTTTCTCGAAAGTCCAAAACCCCGGCGAGATTTTTCCGCAGATGAATTCCTCTAGTATGCTTTTCATATACACATTCCTTTCAATGTTGTTTCCAACAACTACTTGAAATGATTCACGGCGCATGGTATAATATTTACGCCTGAATTCCTTTCGGGCAGTTGTTGGTATGGGGAAGTGGCGGTTTTCTTGTTGGATTGACGCCGCTTCCTTTTACTTTTGTTCGAGTTTGTCCAGGCTGCCGTATATTAAATCAATGGCAGACCGTATAAACTCTGACCTCGACATCTTTGTAATTTTGCAACAGTAGTCAAGTTTTTCGATTTCCTGCTTTGTCATTCTCGCATCAACTTTCTGCAGTCGCGCATTACCGGTTGGAGGTCTGCCAGTTCGGGGACTCAAATCATCACCTCGCTTTTCGTCCGACAAACATATTGTAGTAGGAGTGAGACGAAAAGTCAATAGGAAGTAAGAAAGATTTTTAGATGTTTGGAAAAACAACCCCCTATTAGCTTTCGGGCAGTTGGAAGCGGCAGCCCTCTGCTGGAGCAGCGGTCTTCTTTGTTGTGTTGACACCGCTTCCTTTTACTTTTGTTCGAGCTTGTCCAGGCTGCCGTATATTAAATCAATAGCAGACCGTATAAACTCTGACCTCGACATCTTTGTAATTTTGCAACAATGGTCAAGTTTCTTTAGCTCATATTCCGTCATTTTTGTGTCAACTCGTCTATGCCGTGGATTATCGGAAAGCGGTCTGCCTGTACGAGGGCTCAAATAATCACCTCACTTTTCGTACTTATAATATTATATTATTATACTTACCAAAAATCAATAGGACCGTGAAAGATTTTCAGATATTTGGAAAACAAAAAACCCCTTCATAGGGGGGGGCAGGCAGCGAACTAAATATCTAAATCATCAAGTTTGACGAAATTACCATTCTTCATGTCTTTCAGCGTTTCGCCGTACTCAAGCGATTCTGAATCAGAAAGACATTCAAGCTCTATATCACTTCTTTTGGCGGTATCTCCATTTGTTTTGAGATGTTGAAAAATATGATCTTCGGTTTCTTGATATTTGGAACTATAGGTCAACATAAAATCAACTCCTTAGCTGTAAATTTGACCTCGTGAATCAATATCAATTACTTGTATTATATCCACTTCTATGTAAAAAATTATACGATAGTTTCCAACACGTAAACGGAAACAGCCAGGCATTGATTTATATGACTTTATATCTCCAATTGGGGGCTTTTGTTTTAGACCTTCCAAAGCTAGTTTAATACGTTTTGTGGTCGACTTGTCGGCTTTCAAAAGAAATTTCTCGGCCTTTTTAGAAAGGTAAATCTGCACTGCTTGCCTGCCCCCTGACAGTACTAGTATAGCCTTATATGTAATTATTGTACTATATCCAAAGAGTTTTGTCAATGAATCAGTTAACAATAGTGATTATGTTGCTCTATTACTAATTCTTCGATTCTAAATTTTGAGATGATATTGTAATTTCACGGTGGTTTTGATAATATGGTAAGCAATGAGCGCTTAAAGGAGCGGAATATGGAGCATATAGAAATCAGCGTACTTAGTAATCTGGAACGGTCGAGCCTGCTTGCGCGGACGGCGCGCGTACCCATCAACATGCAGGCGATATTTTCCGACACTACGTCGGGATATGTATTTCCGCAGGAACCGGCGCGGGGCGAGGACGTGCGCATCAGGCTGCGCACCGCCAGGGGTAATGTGGACTCCGTACGGATGGTGTTTGAGGGCGGCGAGTATATTGACGAGAATTTGCGCTCACACGCCTATTTTACGTTGAGCGTCGAACATAGTACGGACTTGTTCGATTATTACAGCGTGACGATACCCAAGCTGATCGGGCGGATAAGCTATGCGTTTCAAATTATGAAGGACGGGCGCGCGTATTATTATAACCGCCGCGGTCTGCGCCCAAACGTGGACAAGGATTACAACTTCGTTGTTATCGCCGGGTTTAAGACGCCGGACTGGGCGAAGGGCGCGGTCATGTACCAGATATATGTGGACAGATTCCGCAACGGAGACGCCGGCAACGACGTGGTTGACGGCGAATACGAATATCTTGGCCTGAAAGCGACTCGCTTCGCTAATTGGGGGCAGTTGCCCCAAAATATGGACGTATGCAACTTCGCGGGCGGGGATTTGCAGGGCGTAATTGACAAGATGGGCTATCTTGAGGAGCTTGGCGTCGAGGCGATATATTTTACGCCGATATTTGTGTCGCCGTCGAATCATAAATATGACATACAGGACTATGATTATGTTGACCCGCACTTTGGCGTGATAGTGGAGGACGGAAAGCCCGGGGACAACCTGTACGCCAAGCGCACCACCGACAGAGCCAACCTTGAGGCAAGCAACGCGCTGATGATAAAGCTGATCGATACGGCGCGCAAGCACGGCATACGGGTGATATTGGACGGCGTGTTCAACCATTGCGGCGCGTTCAACAAGTGGATTGACAGCGAGCGGCTTTACAGCGATCTGCCGGATTACGAGGTTGGCGCGTTTGTTTCGCGGGAAAGCCCGTATCACAATTATTTCAGGTGGCACAACTCGACTTCGGGCTGGCCGGGCAACGAGAGCTATGACGGCTGGTGGGGCCACAAGAATCATCCCAAGCTGAACTTCGAGGGCTCGCGGGAGCTTTACGACTATATCATGGAGATCGGGCGCAAGTGGGTGAGCGCGCCCTTAGGGATCGACGGATGGCGTATGGACGTGGCCGCCGACCTGGGATATTCGCTCGACTTCAACCACAAGTTCTGGAAGGATTTCCGCAAGCGCATGAAGGACGCGAACCCCGAAGCAATCATATTGGCCGAGCACTACGGCGACCCGGGGCGCTGGCTCCAGGGCGACGAGTGGGATACGGTGATGAACTACGACGCCTTCATGGATCCGGTGACGTGGTTCCTGACGGGTATGCAGAAGCACAGCGACGAGTTCCGCTCGGATATGCTGAACAACGCCCAGGCTTTCGAGGAAACCATGTGCCGCGAGATCAGCCGGTTTACGGCGGGGTCGCTGCAATGCGCCATGAATCAGCTTTCCAACCACGATCATTCGAGATTCCTCACGCGTACCAACATGACCGTGGGGCGGCTGCACACCCACGGCAGCGAGGCCGCGGGCATCGGCATCAACAAGGCCATAATGCTGGAAGCCGTGGTGATCCAGATGACATGGCCGGGAGCGCCCACGATATATTACGGCGACGAGGCCGGGCTTGTCGGCTGGACAGACCCCGACAACCGCCGCACATACCCATGGGGCAAGGAAGACAGGCTGCTGCTTGACTTCCACAAAGACATGTCGAGGATACGCCGGGAACACGCCACATTCCGCACGGGTTCGCTAATGTTTCTGCACGGGGAGTTCGGCGTGCTTGCCTATGCCCGCTGGGACGACGAGAAGGTGTTCGTAATCATCGTGAACAACAACTTTACGGACAAGACGCTTTGTATACCGGTATGGCGCGCGGAAATAGCGCCCTCCGCCGATATGTACAGCGTGATAAAGGCTTCAAAGGGCGGGTACTCGGTTACGCCGGCGCTGTATCGGGTGGCCGGCGGCCATCTTGAGTTCGAGGCGAAGCCGTTCAGCGCGGAGGTTCTTATGTACAGGCGTCCATGCTAGGCGTCACTGTTCTGGCGGTGGGGAGGCTCAAGGAAGACTACCTCCGAGCGGCCTGCTCCGAGTATCTCAAGCGTCTTGGGGCGTACAGCAAGACGGTGGTCGTGGAGATTGACGAAGAACGTCTGGTCAAGGGCCGCGGTGAGGAAGCCGTCAAGCAGGCAGAGGGTGAGCGGATACTTGCCAAAGTTCCGGGTTCGGGGCTTGTGGTCGCGCTGGAGGTGGAGGGGCGGCAGATGAGCTCCGAAGACTTCGCGCGGCTTCTGTCGCGCGCCATGTCGGAGGCTTCCGGGCATGTGACGTTCATAATCGGCGGCAGCCTGGGCCTCGCGCCGGAAGTATCGCGGCGCGCCGACCTGTCTCTCAGCTTCTCGAAGATGACATTCCCGCACCAGCTTATGCGGGTCGTGCTTCTGGAACAGATCTACAGGGCGCTGAACAGCCTGCACGGGGGAAAGTATCACAAATGACGGAAGTATTTGCGCTAAAACTGGACGACATGGACATGCTCCGCGCAAACTGGGATGCGCTGACCAGCCTTGTATCACATGAGAAACGTGAACGGCTGCGTGGTATACGCGTATTCGACGACGCGGCGCGCGTGCTTGCGGCGGATTTGCTTGTGCGCCTGATAATCCGTGGACGTACGGGGCTTCGCAACGACGGGATCAGCTTTGGCATGGGACAATACGGCAAGCCGTTCCTGTTGGGTGAGCAGGGTAGTACACTGCGTTTCAACGTGTCGCACTCCGGCCGCTGGGTGGCCGTGTGCGCCGGAAGCTGCGAAAACGGCGTTGATATACAGGAGATACGCGCCGTCCGCGGGCAAACCGACCTCGACGCGTTCTTTGAAGAATGGGTCGTTCGAGAAGCCAGGCTAAAATGTACAGGCGCGGGTATCCTCGGCAAGCCCGACGAGAGCCTGTTTGTCAGAAGTTACAGCCCTGACGCCGGAACAAAGGCGGCGGTATGCGCCGTGGAGGATGGTTTTTCTGATCTGCGCGTTAAGAATCTGCGCGAATTAATTGAAAATCGTGAAATATAATAAGTAAACTATTAATTTGAGTTGTTTAATTATATAATTTATGTATTTTTGGCTGATGATGTTTTTGAAAATATACTTTACGACTAATATTGTGCCTCTATTGCAGGGAATGAACATCTTTTGTACAAAGCGCTTACTTTGACTTATGCATGAGGTGAATTCATAGTGAATGCGAAGTGAATTTGCTTTGATGCCACTACAAATTTTACATTTGCCGGATAATGTTGTATTATAGTGACATTAAAAGGAATTGGAGGCGCAGCTATGAAAAACATTTTAGAAAAATTTGCCCTTGGAAAGATATCGCCGCCTTTTGACGGGTATAGAAAAGACCCTCAGAGCAGGCATACGTTCAATACATATTTGGATATCGAGGACAAATTGATGGCTATGCTTGATGGTGAAGCGAAGATTATCTTCGAGAAATATGTTAAGGTTCAGGCGGAAGCTATGTCGATGAACGAAACCGATAAATTCATTTACGGCTATCGTTTGGGCGTTCTTATGACGATGGAAGTTTTTAACGACAAAGAAGAAGCGGATTTTGGAGGAATCTTGATTGAGTGACATCGTAATACGTGATGTACAAAGCGACGATCTGCCCGAAATAAAGGCGATTATCGGCGCGTCGTGGGACTGGGCGGAGTTGTTTGAGACGCCGGGCGCGCTGGAGGCTACGCTTGGAATGTACCTGAATCAGGTCTTGTACGACAGCAGCTTCGGCAAGGCGGCTCTTTACGGCGGCAAACTCGTGGGGGTAATATTCGGCTGTGCCGAAGGCGACGAGCCCACGTACAGGATGCTGACGGAGGACTCCACATACCACACTCTGGCGCTGTTGAACGCGACGGACGAGGAGCGCGCAAGCGTATATGACTACATGTCTAAAACACTGCGAGCTTACGAGCAAATGCTTGACGAGGCAGGCCCCTACGACGGAACCCTGGACTTCTTCGTAGTGTCGAAGGAGGCGCGGGGCCTTAATATCGGAAAGCGGCTCTGGAAGGAGCTTGCCGGATACTTGCAGGACAAGCGGGCTCAGTCGATCTACGTTTGCTCCGACACAACTTGCAATTTTGGATTCTATGAGCATATGGGCTTTGTTAAGAGGGTTACGCGGGAAATGACGTATGTATTTGGTGACGAGCGGGAACATCAAACGCTGTTTTTGTACGATTACAAATTTGACTAGGGTGTGTCGTCAATAGTTTTTCAGAAAGCTTTTTGAGGCGATTTTTCGCCAATCAAGGAAGTGACGCCGCCGCGTGCCCATAGGCACGCAAGGAGGAACTGACGCAGAGTGGCGGAAATATCGACCAAAAAGATTCTGAAAAATCTATTGACGACACACCCTAGTAAGACGACAAATACTTGCACGGATTGTCGGGCAAGCGGCATGACTGACGTGTTATTCTGTTTATGAAGAGAGGGGTATGTGTCATGAACATGCTTGACAGCCTTAACGAAGCGGTATGCTATATCGAGGATAATCTTGACAAGGACATAGACTACACGCGGATTGCGAAAGCCGCCGGCTATTCACAGTATCACTTTCAGCGTATGTTTGTGTGCGTATCAGGAGTTACGCTGTCCGAATATATCAGGAGGCGCAGACTTACGCTGGCGGCTTTTGAGCTGCAGAACAACTCGAAGAAGGTGATAGACGTCGCTTTTAAGTACGGCTACACCTCAGCCGATTCTTTTACGAGAGCGTTTCACAACATGCATGGCATAACGCCGTCAAAGTCGCGCGATAAGGGCGTAACGCTAAAGGCGTACCCGCGCATTACCTTTGCTCTATCAATTAAGGGAGTGGTTGCGATGAATTACAGGATCGAAGAGAAAGAAGGGTTTACCGTCGCGGGAGTCAAGGAATTTACGTCTACGGCGGATGGAGTTAACTTTAAAAACATTCCTGAAATGTGGGCAAAACTGCCTCAGGAAGACTTTAAGGAGCTCATGCGGCTGTCAGACCGTGAGCCGTTCGGAGTCCTTGGCGTGTGTGCCGATATGTACAACGACGGGTTTGATTACTGGATAGCCGCCGCAACGACAAAGCCCTGCCCCGAGAAGTATTCGTCCATGAGCATTCCGTCCTCTACATGGGCTATATTTGAGGTAACGGGAGCGCTTCCGGGGGCGATACAGGAAATGTGGAAGCGCATCTATTCCGAGTGGTTCCCAACTTCGGGATATGAACACGCGCCAACGCCCGAACTCGAATGTTACTCCGACGGCGATCCCAAATCCCCGGACTATAAAAGCGAGATATGGATACCTGTGATTAAGAACCTGTGTTCATAGGATGGGAATGCCGTCTTGGCGGTCGAATTCCACCCCACGAAGCCAAAATCGGGCTTCGTGGGGACCCCGGGTCGTCGGTTCCTCCGCCTACGCTGGCGCTTCGGATACTAAACGTGTGCCACCGGCACACAGCATCCTTGCGTACCACTGCGGGTACGCTCAGTCCACCCCACAAAGCCAAAACCGGGCTTTGCGGGGACCCCGGGCGTCGTC
>Ga0131853_10000862_pt1 | contig 54583 bp, 62 predicted proteins | sample TergutLab28metaG_FD_92764 | JGI IMG/M metagenome (GOLD analysis project Ga0131853, IMG submission 92764) | Labiotermes labralis P1 segment gut microbial communities from Petit-Saut dam, French Guiana - Lab288 P1 (version 2) (version 2) | ecosystem: Host-associated > Arthropoda: Insects >...
GTTTGCTACCCATCTTGTCGTAGGAGCGTCCCTCGCAATGACGTAACGTGTTGGTGTTGGTCAACCCTTGCCAAACGGTTGCCGTCATTGCGAGGGCTACTAAATGCATAAAGCAATACATAGCAAGCCCGAAGCAATCTAGTTGAGGGATGTCTGTTGTTCTTGACTTTTTGTTTGGTTTATTGTAGAATAGTGCAGTAGGGGGGATTGTATGATTTCTTATATAGTTGGACGTGTGGCGGATATTGGCGACGGGGCTTTTGTTTTGGAGTGTAATAATTTGGGGTATTTTATTAATGCATCTAACGCTACGCTGTCAAAGCTGTCTGTTGGGATGGATGCGAAGATACACACGGCGTTGCAAATTAAGGAAAACGATATATCAATGATTGGTTTTTTGTCGGCGGAAGATGTGAAAATGTTTTATTTGCTTACAACGGTTAGCGGGGTTGGGGCTAAAGTTGCACTGGCTATACAGAATGTTTTGGATGCTAGCCGTATTGTGCTTGCTATTTTGACGGAAGAAGTCGATGAACTGTCAAGGGCGCAGGGTGTTGGCAAAAAGCTGGCGAGTCGTATTGTACTTGAATTGAAGGACAAATTAAAATCAAGCGAGATTTCGCAGGATATTGTAGCACCGCAACAGAATTTGAACGCAGGCAATGCAGAAGCTAAGCAAGAGGCGATTGAGGCGTTGTTAAGTTTAGGATATTCACGAAGCGAGGCTTTGCGAGCGACGATGGAAGTTGCACTGGCGGAGATGACGGCAGAGCAGATTATTAGGCAGGCATTAAAAAAATTAGTATAGGTGGGGGAATATGACAAAAAGGATAATCACGTCAACTGAAACAGATGAAGATTTGGAGCTTAGCCCTAAGTTGCGACCTAATACTTTTGATGGATATATTGGGCAACATAAGGTTGTGGAGAGCCTACGGATTTATATAGAAGCGGCAAAAATGCGTGGGGAAACTCTTGACCACGTGCTTTTGTATGGGCCACCGGGGCTTGGAAAGACTACGTTATCGCAAATTATTGCTACTGAAATAGGAGCGAATATTAAATATACTTCGGGACCTAGTATAGAGCGGGCAGGGGATATGGCTTCGATTTTAAATGATTTAAGCGAGGGCGACGTGCTTTTTATTGACGAAATTCATCGCTTGCAAAGGACGATTGAGGAAGTGCTTTATCCTGCTATGGAGGATTTTGTGCTTGATATAATGATAGGTAAAGGGAGCGGGGCGAAGTCGTTAAGGTTAGATTTGCCAAAATTTACACTTATTGGGGCGACGACACGTATAGGGTTAATGACATCGCCTTTAAGGGATAGATTTGGTGTTATAAACCGTTTAGAACCCTATAATATTGAGGAATTAACGACTATTGTTACTCGGTCTGCTAGAGTGCTAACAATTGATATTGATGTTGCAGGGGCAACGGAAATTGCGAAAAGAAGCCGAGGAACACCACGTATTGCAAACCGTTTGTTAAAGCGAGTTAGAGATTTTGCACAGGTTAAGTTTGATGGTGTTATTAATGAAGCGGCGGCGGCGGCGGCACTTAATTTGCTTGAAATTGATAAAATTGGGCTTGATGGTGTTGACCGCAATGTGCTTTTAACTATGATAGAAAAGTTTGGCGGTGGACCTGTTGGGCTTGACACATTATCGGCAGCTACGGGTGAAGATGCGGAAACTATCGAGGATGTTTACGAGCCTTATTTGTTGCAGATGGGGTATATACAAAGAACCCCAAGGGGCAGGGTGGTAACCGCCTTAGGGTATGGGCATTTTGGACTTACTATTTTACAAGACTAATTTTATATGGTAGACATATAAAATAAAATTTCTATAATTATGGTTTTTAGTGCAGACTTTTTGTGAAAATGTGCGTATAATACGAAAGATATAAATATTATACTTAGCACGAGCATTATAGAGGAGAGTGATTACAATGAGCCAGAAAATGGCTGTGGAAACTTTTGGGTTGACCAAGCGTTTCAAAACTGCTTTGGCGGTGGATAGTATTAATTTGCAGGTACCCGCTGGGGCTATTTGTGGATTTTTAGGGAAAAATGGTGCGGGCAAAACGACGACCATTAAGATGTTGACGGGGTTAAAACGCCCGACAAGCGGCGAATTTGCTATTATGGGCAAAAAGGAACAGTTTGGCAAGGGAATAGGCACCGTTGGATATTTGCCAGATGTACCTGGTTTTTATGGCTATATGACAGGTTTTGAATTTTTAATGCTTTGTGCCAAACTTGCCAAAGTTCCGGATAATCAGCAAAAAAGTCATGTTGAAGGACTTTTGAAGCAGGTTGGGCTTTTTGGTGTAAAAACTAAAACCAGTGGATATTCTCGTGGTATGCGTCAACGCTTGGGCATTGCGCAGGCTTTGATTAATAATCCGTCTGTTGTTTTTTTGGATGAGCCAATTTCTGCTCTTGACCCAATGGGCAGACGTGATGTTATGGAAATTATCGGCGAACTAAAAGGTACGACGGTTGTGTTTTCTACACATATACTTTCTGATGTTGAAAATATCTGCGACTACATAATCATTATCGAAAAAGGAAAGATTATGGAGCAAGACACGTTGGAAGGGTTAAAGGCACGTTATTTGATTAGCGATACGCAAATTGAGTTTTACAATGATAAAGATTGTGCTGATTTTATCACACGTGTTCAGCAAAAGGCAGATATGGATATTGCAAAACTAGACCCAATGCGTATTTCTGTTAAATCACAGAAGATGGATGATGTCGAAATTAGCAAATTAGTATCAACTACTATTGCGGATTTGGCGATACCGTTTAAAAGTTTTGGGGTGCAAGCACCAACGCTTGACGATATTTTCTATGAGGTGACAAAATAATGGGGACATTTTTAACTTTTGCAGGCAAAGAGTTTACTGAAATAATGCGTACTAAACGCCTGCTGGTGTTGTTTATAGTATTTATGATTTTTGCTTTTACGGGTCCTATGCTTGCCCGTTATTTAATGGAATTTATCGGTCTATTAATGCCTGCTGAAGAAATGGCGGTTATGATGGATATGATGGGCGAAATTGGCGGTGAAACAACATTTCACGATTCGTATGCGCTGTATTATGAGTTTGTGACTCAAATGGGTATTTTTGCAACAATGCTTATGTTTATGGGTATTGTACTAGACGAAAAACGCCGTGGCACGGCATCTTTAATGATGATGAAAGGGGTTAAACACTCTACATTTGTATTGGCAAAGTTTGCTGTTGTAGCTATTGCTATGTTTGTTGTCGTGGTTGCTTCTTCATTGGTTGTTCATTTTTATACATATATACTATTTGAAGAAGTGGTTCCTTTTGCTGATATGCTTTTTGGTTCATTAGCATTTTGGTTATTTGTATTATTTTTTGCTTCGATTTCGATTTTCTTTTCAACCGTAGCAAAAACAATCGTTATGTCGGCTGTTTCAAGCATTGTGACTTTCTTTGTTTTTTATATAATTGGACTTATAAGCGGTTTAAATGATTATTTGCCTTCTGTAATGTATCCGCGTGCTGTCGAACTTACGTTAGGGCATCAATCGGATTTATTAATTTGGAACATATTAATAACAATTGCCGCTATTACGGTATTGCTAGGTTCATCTATTCATATTTTAAAGAAAAAAGAATTATAAGGAGGGTTATGTATGGGTTTTGCTATAGGACTTTTGGTGTATGGAATTTTAACAGTGGTTTTGTGCCTAGCTTTTACAATCATTATCGCTTTAAAAAAAGCATCTGTGTTAGATAGGTTGCTATGGATATTGATTGTGTGGTTTGGTAGCTTTCCTTTTGGCATTATATTTTATCTCATTTACGGCAAAAGTCAACTTGAAGCTGAAGGAGCATAGAAGTTAAGGAGGTTAGGATATGAGTTCGGGTATTGTTGGGATATTTACTTTTATTATATGGCTTGTTATCTTAGGCGTATCTTTAGGATTACCTATTGCGGCGACTGTTAATATGGTAAAGAAAAATGTATCATCAAATGATAAAATTTTATGGGCTTTGATAATTTGGCTTGGCAGTTGCATTGGGTCGATTATATACTTTGCGATTGGCGCAAAACAGCTTGACGAAAAGGCGGCTCAAAATGATTGGATAAATAAACAATAGGATAGGGAGGATAAATATGGATTTTAGCTTTATTGTTGGAGCTTTTCACGAAACGATATTTGCAGATTTTGAATATGCTTGGGAAATGCACCGCACATTGATGTTGGCGATGATACCAGTGATGATTTTACAAATTGGATTGGTAGTTGCGGCTATTGGAAGCATTGCTAAAAAAGGCGATGCTCCGGCTACCGATAGAATTATTTGGGTTTTAGTCACGGGATTGGTTAGCATTATTGGGCCTGTGATATATTTTGCCGTAGGCGCAAAAATGCTTGATGAAAAAGCGACGCAAAACATATACAACGAATCATAATAGTTTTTGCGAATACTTAAAGGGCGATTGAATTAGTCGCCCTTTAAGTATTAATTTAGATGGTATCGTACGCAAGTTAGTTTTATGAAATTGGTGAAGACAAAATTTAGTAGCCCTAAAAGAAGAGTAGAGCAAAATAATATCTATTCGCAAAATGTAACTTTTGCGAATAGATATACAAAAATATCTTCAATTAGCTTTATTGCAACATATAACGCTTCGGTCGGTTTTAGATTAGTCATTGTCGTTTTCGTTCTTGGTTTCTTTCTTGGTTTTTTCTTCTTTTGCTGGCTTTGATATCTCTGTTCGCTCTGAAAGCTCGGCTAGAGTTTCAAATACACGCCTCATAAAACCTGATACTTCATCGCCGTGGCAGTTTTTGCCTGCTTCTACACTTGCCTTTGTGATTTCTACCGTCCATTTCAATACATCTTTGTTCATTTAATCTCATCCTTTCGATAATAGTATAATCCATAATAGCATAAATTATGAAATATGTCAATTAACTATTCGCAAAAACATCCACTATTTTGATAATTTCCACAAAAAACGCACTTATCAACATTTAACTATTCGCAAAATACAAATAAATCTCTCAAACTAACTTCTCCACATAAAAACCTATACTATCGCTCTGTAACTATTCGTTAAAACAATAAATTTCTGTGGATAACTTGTTAATTACTAACTATTCGTGAAACGTAAAAATCTTTCCACATTTTGCTGTTGACTTTTCCCCTGCCGTTTGATACAATTGCTAAGAGGTGATTTTATGAAGAAATATGTGCCGCTTGGCAAGCAATCCAAACGCAAGCGAAAAGTGCATTATGCTAGTCAGCGTGAAAGTTGGGGAAATACCAATCCTACAACAAAAGCAATCCCTAACGGTAAAATTTATAACCGCAAAAAATCCAAACAATGGCGTAGAGAAAATGAGCCTGTTTGGATTTTTTAGTTTCTCTTTACAAAACTAATGAAATATGGTAATATCAAGCAAAGGGGTGAAAATATGCAGGAGGACAATGCAATAAAAATGGCTGTATTGGCAGGCGAGATTATGCTTGCATCTGGTGCGGAAACTGCTCGTGTTGAAGACACGATGACGCGCTTGATGGAGTCTAGCGGATATAAAGATGCCGAAAGTTTTTGTACAACAACGGGCATTTTTGCGTCGGGCTTTACACCCGATGGTGAGCAGGTTTCGATGATAAGGCGTGTAAAAGCACGTGAGGGTAATTTTGAAAAAATTGCTCGTGTAAACGACTTATCTCGTTGTATTGTTGAAGGTAAAAAAGACGTTGTAGCCGCCATTAAAGAACTTGAAGAAATTCGTTCTATACTCCCCTACCCTTTTATTGTGCGGTTATTAGGTTCTTGCATTGCTAGCTTATGCTTTGCCTATATGTTTGGTGGCACATTAATTGACGCATTTGCGTCTTTTGCGGCGGCAATGCTTATGCAGTTTCCTGTCATTTTTTTGGAGCGGCGTAAGGTTGTGGCGGTTTTATGCACAATAACTGGCGGTGTGTTTGCGGCACTTTTTAGTCTTGTTTTTGTAAATTTTGGCTTTGGTCACAATGTGGAATACGTTGTTATTGGTGCAATAATGCCGCTTTTGCCGGGTGTTGCTCTCACTAACGCTATACGTGATGTGTTGGATGGAAATATGCTTGCGGGTTCTGCTCGCACGCTTGAGGCTTTGCTTACTGCTGTTGCAATTGCCGCTGGTGTTGGTACGGTGTTTGGTTTATGGATGTCTGTTTTCGGGGGTTTATCGCAATGATTTTATCTATGTTTTTATCCGCTATTGCAGTTATGGGCTTCTCTATTATTTTTAACGTACCACGAAAAGAATTAATTTTTTGCGGATTAACAGGCATTGCGGGGTGGATTGTGCTAACACTAATAACGTCGGTAATGTACGACGGTATTGTTGCTGCAACATTTTTAGCCTCCATCACTGTTACGACATTCTCTCGTATTTTAAGTTCGGTACGCAAAATGCCGTCAACGATTTATATGATACCGGGCATTATTCCGCTTGTTCCGGGTTTGCGTATATACTTTACAATGTTTTATGCCGTGTCTGGCGAACTTAACGAAGCGGTGCAAACGGGTATAACTGCGATTACAATTGCAGGGGTTATTGCCGTTGGGTTGTTGATTGTACTATCGCTGCCACGTAAATGGTTTTCATTTGGAAAGGGTCGTGTTTGATGGAATTGTTAATTATATGGGTTTTTGGTATAATTTTATTTTTCACAATTTTATATTTTGTAATAAAATCTGCTGTGAGAAGTGGCATAATAGACGCAGATAGAGAGCGAATAAGATTAAAAGCGCAAGAAAGTTTGTTGAATAAAGGTGCAGTGGTGTGTGAAAAATGCGGCAAAGCATATTCAGACAATTACTGGCCATTATGTCCAATTTGCGGATACAAAGAAAATTAAAGGTGATGAATACAATGGATGTAATTTGGTTTATTATTAGCTTGTTTATCTTTTATTCGCTTGTGCGTTTAGCGTCATATCACGGTGTGCTCGATGCACACAAACGCATTAAAAGATACGCCGATTTGGAAGCAAATAATCTTAAAGTCTGCACCGCCTGCTTTGCAGAGGTCGATACAAATTTGCAAGAATGTCCAAAATGCAATTGTAAGTTTAAAAAGAAATTAAAACCCAAGGAGGATTAATATATGAAAAAAAATGTAATTGTCGGGCAAAGCGGCGGACCCACCGCTGTAATTAACTGTAGTTTGGCGGGCGTTTATGCCACATCACTTGAACTAGGTTTGGGTACAGTTTATGGTATGCGCAATGGAGTGCAAGGGCTTTTGGAGCGCAGATTTGTAAATATGTGCGACCATATTAGGGATGACTTTGATGTAGAGTTGTTAAAACGCACCCCGTCATCTTTTTTGGGTTCTTGCCGTTATAAACTTCCACACCCCGACCAAAACGAGGCTATTTTTGCGAAAATTTTTGAGATTTTGGACGAGCTTGACATTGGCTATTTCTTCTATAACGGCGGTAATGATTCGATGGACACCATTCACAAATTGTCAACTTATGGGGAGCGCGTTGGTAGTCCTATTAGATTTTTAGGTGTTCCAAAAACCATTGACAATGACTTGGCAGTAACCGACCATAGCCCAGGCTTTGGTTCTGCCGCAAAATACGTTGCTACCACTACAAAAGAATTAATTCTTGATGCGCAAGTGTATAATAATGGTGCTGTAACAATTATTGAAGCAATGGGACGTAACACAGGCTGGCTAACCGCCGCCGCTTCATTAGCTAAAGGTGCGGACTCTATCGGTCCTGACCTAATTTATTTGCCAGAAGTTGCCTTTGATATGGATAATTTTCTTGATAATGTTGCGAAGGTTTCAAAAGACCATAGCCCTGTTATTGTTGTATCCGAAGGCATAAAAATAGCTGATGGCCGCTATGTTTCCGAGCTAGGACGTGAAAATATCAGCGCAGATTCTTTTGGGCATATCCAGCTAACGGGTACATCTGCTTATCTTGCTCAGCAGGTACGCGGTAAACTTGGCGCAAAAGTGCGTGCAATAGAGTTTGCAACAATACAACGTTGCGCATCACATCTGCAATCCGCTGTTGACGCACAGGAAGCCTTTGCTGTGGGTCAAGCCGCAGTGCGTGCGGCTGTCGCAGGCGAAACCAACCGTGTTATAATAATCAATCGTCTATCTAGCCGCCCATATGCCTTTGAAACCTGTGCGATGGAGATTGAAAAAATGGCGAACATTGAAAAACACGTTCCGACTGAGTGGATAACCTCATCGGGCGATTATGTAACACAAGAATATATTGACTATGCTCTACCGCTTATCCAAGGTGAAACTCAGCCATTTTTCGTAAATGGTATGCCTCGTCATATTTTATTAAAATAATTAATAGGGCGGTAAATACCGCCCTATTTCTTTAATATTGTTAATTTTGAAGTTGGCATTTTGCAATTTGTCAGGTCTGCCGTATCTATATAAACATCTGATAATATTAGGTTATTTTTTCGCCGAATTTTTAGAATTATCACTTATTTTTGAACCTTGCGGTTTTTGAGCCGTGGCAAAAAGTTTGTTGCGATTAGAGCCACACCTACGAAAATCAAAAGTGAAATAAACTCGTTTGTGCCACCGTCTCCTCTGATTTACCGCAATTATGCCTTTTTATCATCCTTCTCATTTGGTAAAATTGCATTAAGAACAACACCTACAACAACCGCAATGGCCAAGCCCATCCGACCCATATCTATCGCAATGTCGCCTATATTAAAGCTAAGCGTACCAGCGGGTGCAAAGCGCATACCAAGCCCAATAACAAGCATAACCGCAACAATAATAAGGTTTTTAGATTTGCCCATATCTATCTTGGCATCAACCATATTTCGTATACCAACAGCGGCTATCATCCCATAAAGCGTAAACGATGCGCCGCCAATAATTGCTTCTGGTATGGTGTAAATAACAGCGGCAAACAAAGGTGAGAAGGCAAGGACGGTGGCAAAAATCGCCGCAATCTGCACCACACGTGGATTAAACACTTTTGTAAGAGCTACAACGCCCACATTTTCGCCATAAGTTGTGGAAGCAGGACCGCCAATAGCACCAGAAAAAGTCGTCGCAAGACCATCACCTATCAATGTGCGTACAAGACCAGGGTCTTTTGTATAATCTTTGCCTGTGATAGAGCTAAGCGCAACCATATCACCAATATGCTCTGCAATAGTAGCAAGTGCAAAAGGTGCCATTATTAAAATAGACATAATATCAAAACGAGGAGCCATAAACGGAGGCAAGCCAACAATGCTCTCGCCTGTTATTCTTGTAAAATCAAACAGAGCAACTTCAGCACCTGCTCTAGTAGTAGCGGTAATATCAAAACCAAAGTGCATTATTAAAGCAACAACATAACCGCCCGCAAGACCTAATAATATTGGTATAATTTTTATCATACCTTTGCCCCAAGCAGTAGCCGCGATAATAATTACAAGCGTTATAATGGCAAGCGGCATTTGTGTGGCCGATTGCTGAATAGCCCAAGGCGCAAGCATAAGACCAATAAGCATAACAGTGGGTGCTGTAACTATAATTGGTACTGCTTTCATAAACTTTTCTACTCCGACGAGCTTAACAACGCCCGCCAAAACAAGATACAAAAGACCAGAAACCAGTATAGCACCTGTGGCATATGCCAATGTTTCGGGTTGGGTCAGCCCTTGCCCGGCAAAAAGTCCGTCGGTCGGGTTGGTGATAAGCTGTATACCTGCCATAAATGCGAAGGAAGAACCCAAAAACGCAGGCACTTTACCCTTTGCAAAAAAGTGGAAAATAAGCGTACCAACACCAACACCTATAAGTGTAACCTGTACAGAAAGCCCCGTTATAAGCGGAACAAGCACAGTTGCCCCAAACATCGCAAACATATGTTGCAATCCCATCAAGCCCATTTTGGCAGGATGCGTTTTTTGTGTAGCACTTGACATATTATCTCTCCTCTATAGTTAAATTTTAATACCCATTATAACGGTCGCCAGCATCACCAAGACCCGGCAAAATGTAGCCTTTTTCCGTCAAAACTTCATCAATTGCACAAGTGAACAAATCCATAGAAGGATAATTGTCACGAATTTTTTCTATGCCTTCACTTGCGCAAATAAGACTTGCAAGTGTTATATTTTCTTCTTTTACACCACGCTCTATCAAATAGTCAATACAATGTTTTGTGCTAACACCCGTAGCCACAACGACATCAAGCATTAAAACCTTATACTCATCCAAATTAGGAGGTAGATTGCAATAATACATATCAGCCGAGAAATCTTTAGAGCCCGTGCCGCTTTGGTTACGCTTTATTCCCAAATAGCCGAATGTAGCTGACGGAATAATACGTTTTACAGGCTCGAACATAGCAAGCCCAGCCCGTAAAATGGGTATCACCAAAATCTTATCAAAAAAATAAGCAACCTCGGTATCAGCAAGCGGTGTTTTAACCGTCTTTTTGGCTGTACCGATGTTGCCTGTGATGCTAGAAGACATTAAATAAACAATACTTTCAATTGCCTGAGCAAATTCATTTTTGCCTGTTTGCTCATCACGTATAACTCCCAAATAATGGTCAATTAAAGGGTTTGACACAGTGATTATGTTCTTCATTGCTCCATCCTCCTCTTATTTTTTCACAAATCAACAAATTCTACCACATATCAAAGGTTTTGTCAAGGATTATTTTAGTATTTTTGAAAGTATTCTTACAGTCAACTTAAAGTCGAAAATGAACATAAAAAGTGTATCGTTAAAAGCATTTTGTCATACCACGGCGCATTATACGCTGCCTGAACCATAGGTAAAACCCCTACCGTGAACATCGGATACCACGTCGGTAACCATAAAGGCTTGGGGGTCGTGATTGTTTACTATTTCGGTTATCTTGCGATAATCGGAAGATTCTACGGTTATCATTAGCATTGGTGTTTCTTTATTTTCAAATGAACCCTTTGTTGGTATGCAAGTTACCGATTTACCAAGGGTTTTTGTTATATCGGCAATTATTAAATCGCTATTTTTGCTTATTACGTGTATGCGTTTTTTCTTGTTTAGTCCATTTTCTATATAGCTCATTACGACCATTGTTATAAAGATGGATAAGATAGCGAAGAAAAAGGAATCTACATCAAAGATAAGTAGAGAAAGTGCAACAACGATACCATCGGTAACAAAAAGACCTATAGAGGGTTTTATTCCTAGGTATTTTTGGATTATTAGCGGCGGGACGGCAGTGCCACCTGACGATGCACGGTTTTTGTATAGTATGCTTACCGCCACGCCAAAAATTACGCTGCCAACGACCATTGACAGCATAGTGTCATTGACAAGGGTATATTGAGGGATTATGCTAATTGCTACAGGAAGAAGACCTGCACCAATAATGGTGTTAATAAAAACCTCGCGACCAAGAAAAATCAGGGTGGCGATAATAACTATGCCATTGCCGATATAGACTATGATTGAACGGTCTATGCTGATACCTGCTTCCAATATTATCGCAAGACCCGTTAAGCCACCTGCGGCGATTTGATGAGGGCCAAGAAACATATTAACACCTACGGCGATTAAAGTTATGGCGAATATAATTTTAATCAATCGCCAGATTAATGACCAAATTTTCATCATTTACCTCACTTTATTTATTTGTTATTTTACTTTTTGATTGAAAAATTATTACCTTTTCGTTATTATGCTCCGTTGTTCATTATCTCCTAAAACTATCATAAATAATCGAATTTTAGTATCCCATACAGAGCTATCTTTGTCAAGAAAAAAATTTGTTGATATTGAGGATATTTTTTGGTAATATACTAACAAAGGGGTGTTGTTGATGTATTTTGGAAGCCCAAGAGAAGCGTGGTGCAAGGGTAACTTGCAAGATGGTGATGGTTATGTTGATAATGGTGGATTAAAAAGCCTTGGGGCTATATTTTATCTTGGAGCACTGTTTGTAATTTATATAGTAGTCGTAGTTTTAGGTATAGGGCACGTATCTATTTTACTAATTTGGATTGTGCCTTGGGTAGTTTACAATATTATATTACAAAAACGTGGTAAAAGCAAGCTAGCAAAACGATTAGCTTGGGTGTTTTTTAGCGTCGCCTTGGTTACCGAAGCGGTGTCGCTTGCGATATTTCTTTCGGGAGGACAAGCTTTTATTTTTATGTGGTTAGTTTTTAATCTTGTCCATATGTTTATAAAGCAACCAAATGAAAAAAGACGCAAAAAAGGTACAAAATGGGCGATATATTGGACAATTTTAGCAGTGTTTTATATCGTGGATTTAAACACTGATTTTTCGCATATAATGCTTGCTTATATTGCTATTTGGCTAATTGATGAAATTACTGATTTTACAACATTCCGCAAACGGACTTGATAATTTCTATTATTTGTGCCGTGCCGTTTTTTGTTGTTTGTGATTTAGCCATTTTTTCTATAAATTTTTGACGATTAACGAAGGTTTCTTTTATTGTATCAATTAATTTTTGCGGGTCGAGATTTTCTTCATCCAATACTACAGAAAATCCCTGTTTCTCATAGCTTTTGGCGTTTAGTATTTGGTCACCGCGGCTTACGGCTTTTGGCAATGGTATTAGGATATTAGGTTTGTGCAGTGCCGCAATTTCGGCAATTGCGTTTGAACCTGCCCTTGATACCACTAAATCTGCCAAAGCAAATAAATCACCTATGCCGTTAGAAATATATTCAAATTGTTTGTATCCGTCATTTGTTAGTGATTTATCCACATTATCTTTGCCGCAAATGTGTATGACATTAAACTTACCAAGCAAATCAGGCAGAGCTTGGCGGACTATACTATTTATAGCAACCGAACCTAACGAACCGCCGATTATCATTATTACAGGTTTTTGGATTTTAAAACCGCATAAATCTGCCGCAATTTTTACATTTCCATTAAAGATTTCTTGCCTTATCGGTGTGCCGGTATGAACCCCCTTTCCTTTTGGAATTTGTGCTATTGCTTCAGGAAAAACATAACAAACCTTTGTAGCGTGGGGCATAGCCAACTTATTCGCAAGACCTATTGTAAAATCAGATTCGTGTATTATGACAGGGATTTTTGCCATTTTTGCGGCAAAAACCACAGGCACAGTAACAAATCCGCCTTTTGAAAACACTATGTCTGGTTTAATTCTTTTTAAAACTTTTCGTGCATTGCCTATTCCCTTAACCACACGAAAAGCGTCAGCGATATTTTTAAGGCTTAAATAGCGTCGCAGTTTTCCCGCAGAAATGGCGTGATAATCAAGCCCAACTTCCTGCACCAAACCTGCTTCCATACCACCCTTGCCGCCTATATAGCTGATTTCAAAACCTGCTTCGCACAAGCTATCCACCAAAGCTAAGTTTGGCAAAACGTGTCCCGCCGTGCCGCCGCCTGTTAAAACAATCTTCATAACTAACACTCCCAACAAATGCCTTGCACTTTCTTATAGTATATGATACAATATTGTTAGAATATATGCAAGCACCTTTGCAAAAAGAGGTGAAAATACTATGAAACCTATATTTAAGCCGCTTTTGACAATCTTGCTGATGGCTCTTGTTTTGGCGTTTTTTGTGGCTTGTGGTAATGATGAACCAATTGATGGTATCGAACAAACCACACCATCAATTGATAATATAGACGAACCACCCATAATTGGCGATATGCCCATAAACCATATCCCCAATTATGTTGTAGAATTGCGCATTGAACCCATTAATGGATATGTTAGCGGAAGTTTACACGTTGATTTTGTTAATACTTCGCAATCGGATATTAGCAGGATTTATTTCAACACACCTCTAAATGCTTTTAGAGAAAATATTACAATTCGACCTTTTTTTCACGGGTTTGAGCAAAGAATTTTCCGCAATGGTCCTGATTTTGGCTATATGGAAATAACAGCGGCAATGGCAAATTTATCACCTGTTTTGTATAGTTTTGACGAAAATATCTTATCGCTAACACTTGATAAGCCTTTGGCAGTTGGTGCTTCGGTCGAAATCGGTTTGGTGTTTGAGGCGCAAATTCCTAGAATTAGTCATAGGACGGGTTATAACAGCCGTGCAATGTGGTTTGGTAATTTTTTACCTGTTTTGTCAGTTTTGGGTAATGATGGCTGGCATAATTATCCTTATTATCCTGCCGGTAATCCATTTTTTACAAAAATCTCTAATTTCCAAGTTAGCATTGCCACACCTTCTGATTTCTCGGTTGCCGCCACTGGTATTTCATTAATAACGCAAGGTGCTGAAAATAATTTCACTACAGTAGAAGCCCATATGGTGCGTGATTTTGCTTTTGCAGTGTTGTCATCAGAATATTCGGTTGCACGCACTACTTCGCACGAAGGTATTAATATTTCGCTACATTGGATGGAGGTGCCACAAGAGGTGCAAGTGGATGAAATTTTAAACACAGCTAGCCGAGCATTAAGCTATTTTAGTCGAATTATCGGCTCTAATCCATACCCTAATTTAGAAATTGTAGAAACCCAGCATTTTATGTTGGGTACACAAAAATATCCTGGTATAATTTTTGTGGATTCTCAGCGTTTGCGTTCTGGTGAGGTACATTCGGACATTGCTCGTGATATTGCACATCAATGGTTTTACAATATCGTCGGCACCAATCCCGTACAAGAGCCTTGGATGACTTTGGGTTTGGCATCGTTTTTGGCTTTAGATTTCAGACTGGACGACCCTGCTAGGATTTCGGTGCAGATAAGACGTTTTCACGACAATCTATCACTAGCTATGGAAAATATTCCATATACCGCACTAAGCACTGATTTAAGCCAATTTTCGTCGTGGACAGACTTTAGAAATATTCATATCGTTCGTGGCACAATATTCTTTTATGCTTTGCAACAAGAGTTGGGAAGATTTGCCTTCGATAATTTTTTGCGTGAATTCTATCAGCGTTATGCCTTTGGCATTGCTAACGCATCTGATATGATGGAAGTTGCGCAAGAGTTTCACCATTCGCCATTAGATGATTTTTTTGGAAGCTGGGCAAATGAGTATGCTTTGCCAGAATTACCTGAATTGATTAATCCGCCCAATGAACTTGATGAAATCATTTGGGAACTAGAATAGACGAAGTAGCGAAAGGACGAAAAACGATGAAGATTGCTATGATTATTGCACCTTTTGGGGTAGATTTTGGGCTTAATGCATCCTATAAAATTATATACGAAACATTAACCGAAACGGGCGATTCCGTACAGGTTTTTAACCTTGCAAACACAGGACTTGACCATTATGACGGTACAGATGGCTCGGCACAAAAAGTGCTTGATGTAATGGATAATATAAAATCCGCTGATGGTGTAATATTTGCTTTTGCTTCTGTTTTTGGTGTTCCTTGTGCGCTTGCCGTTACGTTTTTGGAGTATTTTAAAGATGAGGGTTTTGCAGGTTATCTAAACGGTAAGCCATGTTTGTTATTGGGTATTTCTAATAATGGTGGCGAGCGTGCATCTTTAGAATGTTTTGCGTCGACCGTTTTACAACTTGGCGGACACGATGTGGTGCGTATTGCATTAAACAACACTGCCGAAAGTGTTGTAAAACGTGATGTTATTGAGCTTATCGAACGTCAAACAGAGGATTTTTATCGTATTTTACGACAAAACCGCAGATATGTTTATGCTGCACCACAAAATGCGTCTATGTCCAAGGCAGATATAAAGCCCATAATTAAACGACCATCGGTTAATATTGATGAAATATATAAAAAACATGACCTAGATAAAATTACAGATGACCAAAACAATGATATTGATAAACTAACTGCTCTTTTTACACAAAAGTTTTCTAGCACCAATGACGAGGTCATTTTAGAGCAAGCGCCTATTAATATCACACCAAAAATGCAAGGCGGTCGTAGTACAAAACAACTTACAGCAGCAATTACACACCGTTTTAATCCACACCTTGCCAAAGATGTGGACGCTACAATACAACTTAATATATCAGGAAGCAATGCTTTTAACGGATATATAGTAATCACTCCGCAAGAGTGCAGTTTTACAGAAGGCGATTCAGAAAAAAATGACCTTATTATCATAGCCGATTCTAAGGTATGGCACGATGTTTTGACAAAAAAAATAACTGCCCAAAAAGCATTTATGATGGGGCAGTTAAAAGTGCGTGGCAACTTTGTACTGCTAACAAAATTTGACCAACTATTTAATTCATAAAATAAAAAAGTCGCTTAATCAAAGCGACTTTTTTATTCATTCTTCTTCACCTTTTTCTTCAAATGCCGCAATTTTTACCATAAGGCTTGTAATGCGGTTTTTCTCAATAGTTTCGGCGGTAAAAGTCAAATATTCGTGATTTACTTCTTCGCCATCGGTTGGAATATAACCAAAAAGCCCAATGACAAAGCCGCTCATTGTGTCATAATCTTCGGTTTCAATCAGGTTATGCTCTAGCGCATCTAAAAGTCCATTAAAATCCTCAATCCTTACACCGCCTAAAATGCGGTATTCTTTACCTTCGGTTAGCACGGTAATTTCACTGTCTTTAATTTCTTTATCTTCTTCATCATACTCGTCAAAAATATCGCCGACAATCGTTTCAACCAAATCCTCAAGCGTTACAAGCCCCGCAGTTCCGCCGTGTTCATCAACAATAACAGCAAGAGAAACACCTTTTGCCCGCATTTGACCCATTAGCTCGGTCGAAGGCAAATTTTCAAGCGAAAAAAATGCTTTGCGCATTATATCTACCGCGTTAAAATTTTCCTTTGGCGTATCAGAAAGAATAAAATCCCTAAAAATTAATATACCAATAATATCATCAATATTTTCACGATAGACTGGTAAGCGTGAAAATTTATCATCTTTAAAAATTTCTAAAACCGTATCATAATCATAATCTTCGCCAATTGCTACAATGTCCACACGTGGCACCATTATATCTTTTGCCACATTATCACGAAATTCAAAAAGACCATCCATCATCTTCTTTTCTTCTTCTTGAATAACGCCTTCCTCGTAAGACATATCAAGATATGTAACGAGTTCTTGCTCTTTTTCAGCTTGAGCTTCGGCATCATCTTTATTGCCAAACCACGAAAAAGCAAAACCAATCACTTTATTTAAAATACCAGAAATAGGCGACAAAATAAACATCAGCCAAGAAATGGGACGTGCCACAAAAAGACTAATGCGCGATGGGTCTTTGGTGGCAAGAACTTTTGGCATAATATCACCAAAAACGATAATAACAAGCGAAGTTATAGCAGTGGCAATTGCCACAACACGAGCTTCGTTTTCTTCACCAGAAATATTCATTGCAAAGGTCGTTACAATGGCAGAAATTAATATTGTAACAAGATTATTGCCAATTAAAATAGATGACAACAAACGGTCTTTTTGCGACGTTAGACGTTCTACAAGCCCTGCTTTTTTTCGCCCATCCTCTTTCATTGAACGAATGGATAATTTAGAAATCGACGTTAAAGCTGTTTCGGACATTGAAAACAAAAAGCCAAAAACAAGCAAAACTGCCGCAAAAATCAGCCCCGTACTACCAGATTCCACGAAAGAAACACTCCTTAAAAAAGTTTAGTATTTCCATTATATCACAGCTTGCATAAAAAAGAAATAGTTTTTTTCAATAAATTCAAAATAGCCCCCACCAACTTATCTTGCTCTTATGAAGTTAGGGCTTGCTATTTTACTGTGATTTGTGTTAGAGTATTCTTAAAGGGGGGATTGTGTCGTATGAAGAAAATTAGATTTTTGTTGGTATCAGCAATTGTTTTGTATATTTTATCGGGCTGTACAAATAGAGTGCTAAGATGGGATTATTATAATGAATATCGTTTTGAACTGCCATTTGAACCAATTTCAAACGGTCGCAAGTGCGGTTTGCCGTATTTAAACACAGGTTATAGTATGGAACAAGTGAAAGGTTTTATCAATGAAGCAGGCTATGTTGCAAAAATATATCAAAACAGAGATGTTACTACAATGCTAATTTCGGCTGAAAAAAAATGGGTTTACCTATTATTTTGTTCTCTTTGACAATGGTTGGGGTTTTACATTAACATCAGCGTCAACAATAGTTAGACCCATACATTCATTCCTAGCACCCATTCATATCCTTAGCAATTATAGCGACCCTGTAGCATCAAGCAGGTTTCCTAGAGTTTTCAATGCATACGAATCATTTGATTATATTGCGAATTTTTACCTTGCAACAGGAAAAGATGATGTTGAAATTGACTTTGCAAATAGAAAAATTTACTTTGAAGTAACCTCGGGAAGCAGAGGTACTGAACCAATTGTTTGGAAGCACGGCACGGTCGTTATGCAATATATCGAATCCGAGGATGGAAATTTTGTAGAAATTAAAGCGTTGGAATAAAAGTATAAAATCCCTCATAATGAGGGATTTTATAATGTTCCGTCAGTCATATAGATGACGCTACCAAACGAAATCTAGCGGGACATCACGAAAATGCACAATTGTTTTACCTCTGCACCAATAGTTGTTCTTTTAGCTTGTATAACACGATTAAATCCCTTTGTGCCCAACCCACTTCTAGTTGATTAAGAAGTTTTTCATTGGCTTTGATAGCCTCGTCAACCGTTACAAACACAGGTTTATATCCGTATTCTATTTCATAATCATCATCAAATGTTGGTATAAAACGTTCTTTGGTTACTTTGCAATTGTAATAATACGATTGTTGTATAAAAATTACATCTTCTTCATAACCTTTGCGCATTTCTAGAATCTTGCCATATGGTGTAATGGTTTCAGGCTTTACAACAAGCCCCGCTTCTTCCATCACTTCACGCACCAGTGTATCCGTATGCATTTCACCATTTTTTATCCCGCCGCCCAAAAACTTATATTCGCCGTATTTTTCACTTTTTATCATAGCGAGTAATCCATCGCAGAATATAATTGCTCGCACGGCAGTACGCTCAAATTTACCCCAATTTTTGTCATAGTTTTTCTCGTCAAGAATTTTTATCAATTTCATAAGTTAAGCACCAATGGGAAAAGAACTATTGCTAACAAATACGCTAATATGTTGAAAAGTCCGCCGAATTTTACGTAATCAACAAATTTGTATCCAGCAGATAGTGTCATTGTCATCGGTGGTGTAGAAACCGGTGTTGCATAAGATATATTACACGCAATAACAACGGCAATCACTACCGAGCGAACATCAAAGCCCATTTGAACAGCAATTGATATGGTGATTGGTATAAGCAATGCGGCTGTTGCGGTTGCGGACATAAAATTACCCAATACAACGGCTATTAAAGCAAGCCCTGCAGTAAGTAGCCAAGGCGAAACATTGTCACCCAAAATATTTACAAGACCGCCCGCTATCATTTCACCTGCGCCGCTTTGTGCAAGCCCTGCAGACAAACCAAGCGAGCCACCTATCACGACAACAGTGTTCCAATCCATACTTGCAAAAACACGTTTTTGCGATATACAGCCCGCAATAATACAAACCACCGCACCAAGCATTGCAACAATACCTAAATGATTAAAAGGATTGAAAATAAACCCAACCACGCAAGCAATCAATACAAAAATAGTAACACCCATCTTTATAGGACTTTTAGGTTTATCGTCATCTACTTTCAATTTTTCGTCGTCTTTTGCTTCATCCTCCCCTGCTTTAGCAAGGATTTTACGCCCTATAGTTAGGTAGTATATAAGCAACAATATAATTATAGGCCCGCCTATTAAAGCGAGGTCAAAAAATCCCATAAGCTCGTGTCCACCATTGCGCAACGCTTCTTGCGCCATTAATTGGGGTGTAGAACCAACAAGCGTTAAGCCACCAGAAGTAACAGCGGCTATGCCAACAACCATAAATGTGCGCTTTTTAGCAAACTTGCCATTAGAAGCAGCAACAGCAGAAGCAGCAACGGGCAACATCATAGCGGCGGCGGCAGTGTTTGATAAAAATGCCGCTGGTATGGTTGCAATTAAAATAAGCACAATGACAAATAATTTTTCATTGCCGCCAACTATACGGATTATCGCTTTGCCCATTATTTGCGCAACACCTGTTTCAAACAAGGCATTGCCCACTATCACCATGCCTATTATTAAAAACACCATTTCGCTTGCAAAACCGCCAAAAGCCGCCTGTGGCGTAATAACGCCAAAAACAGCCAATGCCAAACACGCCAAAATCGACGTGGTGGCAATGGGTATTAGTTCTGTAATATAAAGCACCAAAGCCGCCGCAATTATTATTAATGCGACAATTGCAGGGTCTTGTAGCCATCCAAGAATTGTTTCCATTTCGTCCCCCTAATTCCGATTGTGTCCGACAGCATCACCTTCAGCATTAAAGCTGGTTAATGGCTCAGGGGCTTCAATATCAAGCCCTGCTTGAAATTCACCATAATATTCATTAATATCTTTTATAAATTTGCGGTTAAGCAAATGTATCGGTATGCCTTGTGGGCAAACACGACTACATTCGCCGCAATCGCTACAACGTCCAGCCACGTGGAAGGCTCGGATAATATGGAACATCTGCCCTTCAAAATCAGTAGCATTTGCTTTTGATGTAATGTCGTATTTTTCGCTAGAAAACACGCATTTTTTACAGTTGCAAACAGGGCAGGTATTACGGCAAGCATTGCAACGTATGCATTTGTAAAGCTGACCCTGCCAATATTTAAATCGTTCTTCAGGGGTTAGTTTTTCGATACGTTCGACCATATCAAAACGCCCTTCTATCTGTGTACGTTCGGTTGATAACTCTGCACCTATAAGCTCGTCATATACTGGGTGTTCGGTTTTTTCACAAACCGTACATTTTTCGTATAAGCCTACTTCTTCCATTTCTTCCACGGCAACAACGCCGCCGCAACCAATGCCTATTATATGCACGTGTTCACGTTTTGTACGATTTTCTTTAATTAGCTGATTAAATGAAAAACTATCACAAGGGCGCAAGAAAATAGCGGTTTTATCAAATTTATCCTGCTTGCCGCCCAGCCACGGAGCAACCATTAAATACTTGCTTAAATTAGCGGAGCAAAAACGATTGTATACCAAATCATCAAGCTGTTGTAAATTGGTAAAGAAAGCCGGTTCTGGCATAGTATCAAAATCTCCAGCTTTCCAAGCAAGTACACGGTCAACCTCGCCGCTTTCAAGCAATTGTCTTGCACGTTTACGCATTTCTTCTTCAATCTGCGCTTGTTTTGGTTCAAAATCTGTGTTAATGGTAGGAAATTTGTACGGCGTTGGGTACGTATGCGTTACTTCCCAGCTCTCTGCCTGCCCTTCTGGCACATTTCGCAAGTCAACCAAACGGCTATTTGGACCCAACTCTTTTATCTTATCTGTAAATTCATTCATAATCTTGGCAAATTTTGTTGCCTCTGCGGCAGAAATCCATTCTAATCGCATACGCTCACGCTCTATGCCCATAAATTCAAGCAAATTAAACAATAATGTAAAACGGCGACGAGTATAGTAATTGCCTGTGGAATAATGACAATCTCCCGGATGACAACCGCAAACAATAACGCCATCTGCGCCTTTACCAAACGCCCTCATCACAAAAATAGGGTCAACACGGCAACTGCAAGGAACTTTAATAATTTTAACTTCTGCTGGATAGCTTAAACGGCTTGTCCCTGCCAAATCTGCACCAGCATAAGAACACCAATTGCACGCAAAAGCAACGATAAGAGGCTTCCATTCTTTGCTCGTTTCTAATTCTTCGTTTCTAACTTCTTCTAACATATAGCGTCTACCTCCGCCGCAATTTGATGATTTGTAAAACCTTGCAAATCCATAGCACCCGATGGGCAGGCAACCGTACAAGCCCCGCAACCTTGGCATAGAGCCTGATTAACGTGGGCTATACGCTCCATTTGCTTCAGACCAAATTCATTAACTTTTGTAGGCCCGTACGATATTGCGCCATACGGGCAAACAGGACCGCATAACGAACATCCTGTACAGAAATTAATATCAACTTGTGCAGTGCAAGGGTTGCTTAGCAACATATTTTTTGACAACAACCCTATAACCTTTGAAGAAGCCGCACCCGCTTGCGAAACGGTTTCAGGAATATCTTTAGGGCCTTGTACTGCTCCCGACATAAACACACCTGCCGTTGGACTCTCTACAGGACGTAGCTTTGGATGTGCCTCCGTCAACCAGTTATTGTTGTCAATAGAAGCCGAAAGCATTGAAGCAAGCGGTTTTATACCTTTAGCGGGTTGTATTGCCGTTGCCAAAACCACCATATCGGTTTTAATTTCTATCTTAACATCATCCAACATATCCACGCCACTAACCAGCAAATGGTCACCCATATCCACTATTTTACCAACTTGCCCTTTAATGTATTTTGCACCAAAATCTTCTTGCGAACGGCGAAAAAATTCATCATAAGCCTTGCCCGGCGTACGCATATCAATATAGAAGATATTAACTTCAATATCTGGATATTTGTCTTTTATTAGCATTGCGTGTTTTGCCGTATACATACAACAAATTTTACTGCAATACGACTTGCCACGCTCGGTAACATCACGCGAGCCAACGCATTGTATAAAGGTAACGCTTTTTGGCTTGCGCCCATCAGAAAGACGCACAAGCTCGCCGCCCGTTGGTCCTGCACCGTGCGTCATACGTTCAAACTCGAAAGATGTTATCACGTCTTTGCTATCGTTATAAGAATATTCGCCGTATTTATCTAAATCAATTGTCTCAAACCCAGTAGCAACAACAATTGCGCCATATTTTTCTATAACAAGTTCGTCTTTTTGAGTATAATCAACCGCACCAGGATTGCATATTTTTTCACAAAGTCCGCATTTATCTTCAGTAAACTTACGGCAATGCTCACGGTCAATAACAGGCACAAGCGGCAAAGCCTGCGCAAAAGGTACATAAATTGCTGCACGATTATCCAACCCACAGTTAAATTCGTTCGGAATATTTTTAACAGGGCATTTACTCCAACAATCACCGCAACCCGTACATTTATCCATATCCACACCACGGGCTTTTTTACGGATTGTTGCGGTAAAATTACCCACAAAACCCTCGACCTTTTCCACTTCGCTATGGGTCATTACGTTGATTTTATCGTGACTTGCACAATCTACCATTTTGGGTGTCAAAATACACGCCGAACAATCTAATGTAGGGAAAGTCTTGTCCAATTGCGACATCTTACCGCCTATAGACGGCGATATTTCAACCAAGTCAACCTCATAACCAGCATCAGCAATATCAAGAGCCGCCTGTATGCCCGCAATGCCGCCGCCAATCACCAAAGCCTTTTTAATAACAGGGTTTTCTTCGGGGAACAACGGTGCATTTAAGCGTACCTTTGCAATAGCTGCTTGCGCCAAAACAGAAGCCTTTGCCGTGGCTTCTTCCTTATCTTTATGAATCCAAGAGCAATGCTCACGGATATTCGCAATTTCAACCATATATGGGTTTAAACCTGCTTGTTCTGCGGCTTTTCTAAACGTAGCTTCGTGCATACGTGGGCTACACGCCGCCACAACAATGCCTGTTAAATTATGCTTTTTAACAGCATCCAAAATCATATTTTGCCCTGTTTTAGCGCACATATATGGATAATGAGCGGCATAGGCTACACCAGCCCCGCCGTCAATTGATTTTACAACAGCCTCAACATCCACAGTAGCCTTTATATTAGAACCGCAATGACAAACAAATACACCTATTCTTTCCATCGTAATATCACCTCGTGCTAATTATAACATAAGCAAAAATTTTGCGCAAGATAAAATATTAACAAAAAAACCACTGCCAAATGACAGTGGTTAAAAAATGTCAATCATTGTTTTGCTTCCCTCATTATTTCAGCTCTTAGAGCTTCCGTATGTTCGGTCGTTTGCCAAGGCGGAATTACTCCATATTCCTCATATCTTTGCAGAAACATTTCTTTTATAGCCTCTGCTAACTCTTTATCTTTATCAACAAGTTCTTTGTACGTGATAGGAATAAACTCATCTCCTTCCTTAATAGAAAGCGAAAAGTTTATATCACCATCAGTTGCTCCACCATAATACTCAGCGGCACTTGTAAACATAGTTGAGGCAAGAGCAAAAATCAAAACAATCAAAATTGTATAAAGATTTCTGTTTTTGATGAAAATCACCTCCTAAAAAATATTATCAAACCTATAACCATTCAATAGTAATATCAACAATCTCCCAAGGGGTGTAATGAGTATGGTTGCGAAGTACCCCTCCTGTACACTGCCATTCTTCCCTATAAACATCTCTAAATCGAGCTTCAACTACCCTCATAATTGAAACACGTCCATCGCTATGAGTCGTTCTACTCTCCCGAACATTAGTTTGAAGAACAGAATATGCAACTATACGTGTAAGACCACAGCAATTAGGAGGTCCGTGTGCATTTAGCGGCGAAATTCCAGCTAAAGATTGCAACATTTCATCAGTAAGAGTATAACCATTTAAAAGATATTCTAGTATATCCTCGGGAATATCATTTAATGATAGATGAAAGTCACAATCGGTAGACCCGAATATGTAGTCGTGCGCACAATCTACATCGTCACATTCAAAGTAAATTTCATCCGCTTGCGCCACAAACACAAATCCCACTACCATAATCATTGCCAAAAGGGCGGTTAAAGTCAATCTTTTCATTTTGTACCTCCATTTAAATTAGTATACTCGCAATATGTGCAATATGCAAGATTGGATTAATTATCAATACATTCTACAAAGCACCAAATTATTTATGCACAGTCATAATTTGGTGCAGAAGCCCTTCATACATCATAGGCACCGCTCCCCTGTATTTTACTATACAACCTATATGTAACTTTGCTGTATCAATGTAATATATTTCTATATCTATATTATAATACAGTTTATCAGCTGTGTCAAGCAAAATTTTCCACAAAATATTTTACTTTTCAACAAAATAAAATACAGGCGAACAATTGGTCGCCTGTAAGGATTATAAATATTTTCTAAACGCCGCTATAATCAGCTGTTGCGGCATGTCTGGTTCTAACATTGCTGACGCTTCTTCTATTGTTAGATGCTCCTGTCCCTTTGGTCGTATTGCCATTAATCTGGCGGCTTCTATTAGGTTTGCAGGCATAACACCACGTGGACAGCGTTGCACGCAAGCAAAGCAAGACAAGCATTGCCACAAGCTATTAGAGTTCAACAAGCTATCCACATCACCACGAGCTAAGTATGATACAAATTGGTGTGGCATAATATCCATATCTGCGGCGGATGGGCAAGCGGCACTACATCTGCCACATTTCATACATTTATTTATATCTGTGCCGCTTAACATTTCCATTTGTTGCGGACGATACGCATTTAGATTATGCATTTTGTTCTACCTCCAATCCTAAGGCTTGGGCTAGTATTTTTGTGAAATATTCAATATTAACATTGGATTGCTTTCCTACATTATAAGCACATAAAGGACAAGCAGTTATTAGCATTTCTGCACCTGATGATTGTACGTTTGCCAAAATATTATTGCACATTTTCGCCGCTTTTTCAGGTTGAGCCAAAGATATATAGCCCCCGCAACATTCGTTGCGCATTGCGTATTTTATAGGGGTTGCGCCTATCGCATTAATAAAATCTTCTATTATTGTTGGGTTTTCTGCGTCATCAAAAGCCATAACGCCAGATGGTCGCAAAAGCATACAGCCATAATATGCACCAATTTTTACGCTTGTCATTGGATTGACAATTTTTTCACGAATTTTATCGAAACCTACATAATCACGCAAAACTTCAAAGTAATGAAGAACTTTTGCAGAGCCATCATATGCCAAATCTGGGTCAAAACGGGCTATCGTATCCCTAAATTCTTTGCTTACGATGGCATCATTATTAACACGTTTTAAAACGTGATGACAAGCCGAGCACATTGTTACAAGCGGAATATTAGCTTGTGCGGCGGTTTTTAGCGCACGTATTGAAGGCAATTTTTGTGCAATAACATCCGTTCCTAATGGATAAACTGCACCGCAACATTGCCAATTTTCAATTTCAACAAGCTCAATCCCTAACGCCTGTGCCGACAAACGGGCGCAAATATCCAATTCTTTCGCCTTTGTGCTTAATGTGCAACCGGGATAATAGTAAAATTTCATAATATCTTCTCCCTATATCAAAATATAGTTGTGATTTTTTTCACGTTGTGGTATACTGAGTATAACAGAAAAATTTCGCTTTGTAAAGAGGGGATAAAATGTATAAAATACTTTTAGAAGATTTGCCAAAATTGTATGCACAAATGGCGCAAAATGCGGATGTTTATATGCCTTTGCGTCGTGGTAACGAGCTTAATTTTGAAAAATGGAATAATGAGGCAATTGTAGATTTGGAAAGTTTAAAAACCGTAAATACGCCAAAAGACCTATTTTTGCCACAAATAGAAAATCTTTATAGCTCGCAAGTGGTTGGCACAAAAATAAATATAGAAAATGTGCCTGTTTTTGACAAAACGGTGGTTTTGTTCGGCGTTAAGGCTTGCGACGTGCGAGCTATCGAGGTTTTAGACAATGTATATTTGCAAGGTGATTTTGTTGACGAATTTTATAAAGCACGTCGTGAAAAATCAATAATTATTTCTTTGGCTTGTAACACCCCTGCGAAAACTTGCTTTTGCAGTGCTTTTGACATTGACCCATCAAGTCCGCAAAGTGATGTAAGAACGTGGATTTGCAACGAATATATGTATTTTGATTTTACAGACGAAAAACACGAAAAATATGAAAGATTTTACGATATGATAAAGGAATTTTTAACTGAAGCAGATGAAAGTGAAGTTGCACCACTTCAAAAAGAAATCCAAGAAAAAATCAACACCTTACCTTTTAGCGGCATTTGTTTAGAAAAATTTACGCCAGAAAATATGCTGTCAATCTTTAATTCAAGCGAATGGGAACATTTGTACCGCCCTTGTATTGGTTGCGGTACTTGCACATATTCCTGCCCAACATGTCAATGTTACGACATACGCGACCACCAATCCAAATGCGGCGGTATACTAAAATACCGTTGTTGGGATAGCTGTATGTACCCCGATTTTACACTAATGGCACACGGCAACCCACGCTTTACGCAAAAAGAGCGTTTCCGTCAGCGTTTTATGCACAAACTTTTGTATCATCCAGAAAAATATGACGGGCAGTTTGGCTGTGTTGGTTGCGGGCGTTGCGTCAACAAATGCCCTGTTTCATTAAATATTTTAAAAGTAATTAAAACAATCGGGGGTGACGAAAATGATACAAAATAACGATAACCAAATCCCAATGGTGGGCATTATTACTGAAATTTTTGAAGAAACATCAGACGTTAAGACATTTAGGGTAGTAAATAGCAAAGGCGACAAGGCTTTTGACCATATGCCAGGACAATGTGCAATGTTAGGTGTACCAGGCGTTGGCGAAGCTATGTTTTCCATATCTTCATCACCCACCAACACAAAATTTATGGAATTTTCCATCAAGCGTGTTGGTGTGCTGACAGAATATTTGCATAAATTAGAACCAGGCGACCAAATAACCATCCGTGGACCATATGGCAACGCCTTCCCTGTTGATACTGCATTAAAAGGGCAAAACATACTATTTGTAGCAGGCGGCATTGCGCTTGCCCCGCTTCGCTCTGCAATTCGTTATGTTTTTGATAAGCGTGAAGATTATGGCTATGTAGACATCCTTTACGGGGCTCGTTCCCCAAAAGACCTTGTTTATAGAAGAGAAATAGAAAAATCTTGGACAGAAAAACCCAACACCAACGTGTTTTTAACAATCGACCGCCCGGATGAAGATTGGGACGGGCATATTGGCTTTGTCCCCGATTATTTCAAAAAAATTGGCTTTTCTACCGACAAAGTGGTCGTGGTTTGCGGTCCGCCGATTATGATAAAATTCGTACTAGCAATTCTTTTGGAAATGGGCTTCAAAAAAGAGCAGGTATTCACCACATTAGAACTACGTATGAAATGCGGCATAGGTAAATGCGGGCGTTGCAATATAGGTCCAAAATACGTGTGTGTTGACGGTCCTGTGTTTAGGGTTGATGAACTTGACCATATTCCTGACGAATTCTAATAACAATTACAAAGGAGAGAGAATATGCAAGAAATAGCAAATGTTTATTTTGATGGCAAACATTACCAAGTACCTGCCGACTTAACAATTATGACGGCAATGGAATATTGCGGTTATCAGCTAAAGCGTGGTTGCGGTTGCCGCCACGGCTTTTGCGGAGCTTGTGCCACAGTATACCGCATTGTAGGCGAAAACCGCCCGCATTTTGCACTAAGCTGTCAAACAAAAGTGGAAGACGGGATGTACATAGCCACCCTGCCCTTTTTCCCGCTTAACCACAAAATTTACGACATCAGCAAAATCAAACCAACCGATAATATAATGATGGAATTTTTTCCCGAAATTTACGCCTGTGTTGGCTGCGGAGCTTGCACAAAATCCTGCTCACGTTCGTTAAATGTTATGCAATATATTGCATATGCAAAACGTGGCGATTTGGAAGCCTGTGCCCACGAAAGTTTTGACTGCGTAGCGTGCGGCATATGTTCGGCACGTTGTCCTGCCAACATATCCCATAATCTTGTAGGTCTGTTAGCTCGCCGTCTAACAGGCAAATATATAACTCCCGAAGCGGCACATAATACCGAACGTGTAAATGCCATTTCAAACGGCGAATTTGATAAAGATATGGACGAACTTATGGCAAAATCTGTTGAAGAAATTAAAGAAATGTACGATAACCGAGAAATTGAAAAGTAGCAATTATAGGAGGACTATATAAAATGCAAACACCCTTTTTACCACATATGCTAGAATCTATAAAAGCAGTGGAGGCATCCCGTGCAGAACGTTTTGAAACCGAGCCACGCCGTATGGATGCTGACGAAAAAACGGCTTTATTGCAAGAATTTCATCCTGATTATGGGGATAATGGGTTTGACACAATAAAAATCGGCGCAAACACAGGTGAAAAAGCTCCGAAAGAGCTTGTAGAGTTGCTACATTCAAAATCCAAAATTTCGGATGTTAACATTAATTTAGACAATATAGAATTTGATGTGGATGTACTTATTATCGGCGGCGGTGCGGCAGGTGCTTCAGCGGCTATAGAAGCGCATAATGCTGGGCAAAATGTAATGATTGTTACCAAGCTACGTATGGGCGACAGCAATTCGATGATGGCTGAAGGCGGTATTCAAGCGGCAGATAAAGAAAACGACAGTCCAATGCAACATTACCTAGACAGCTTTGGCGGCGGTCATTATAAAAACAAACCCGAACTTTTACGACGCTTAGTTATGGATGGCCCAAAGTCTATAAAATGGCTTAACGAACTAGGTGTTATGTTTGATAAACACGAAGACGGCACAATGTGGACTTTCCCTGGCGGCGGCTTATCCCGCAAACGTTTGCACGCCTGTGCGGATTATACCGGTGCAGAGATAACCCGTGTTTTAAAAGACGAAGTACAAAATTTAGGCATAGAAATTGCAGAATTTACAGCGGCATTAGAGCTTATTTTAGATGAAGAAGGCAAAGTGGCGGGTGCAGTGCTTGTTAATATGCTTACTGGCGAATATTTGGTTGCTCGTGCAAAAACTGTAATTATGGCAACTGGCGGCGCAGGTCGTATGCATTACCACGGCTTCCCCACCACCAACCATTACGGAGCAACAGCCGATGGACTTGTAATGGCATACCGTGCTGGTTGCAATCTACTTTATCAAGATACCATCCAATACCATCCATCGGGTGCGGCTTTCCCTTCACAGCTTTTTGGTGCGCTTGTTACAGAAAAAGTGCGCTCTATCGGTGCTCAATTACTAAACATAGATGGCGAGGCTTTCGTTCATCCGCTAGAAACCCGTGATGTGGCGGCTTCTGCCATTATACGTGAATGTGGTGTGCGTGAAAAAGGCATTGCAACAGGGCAAGGCAACGGCGTTTGGCTTGATACACCGCTTATTGAAATGATTCACGGCGAAGGCAAAATCGAATCCGCCATACCCGGTATGTTGCGTATGTTTTTAAACTATGGTATGGATTTACGCAAAACCCCAATTTTAGTTTACCCATCCTTCCATTATCAAAACGGCGGCGTAGAAATTGAAAATGACGGCAATACAAAGCATATTCCAAACTTATTTATAGCAGGCGAAGCCGCAGGTGGCATACACGGCAGAAACCGCCTTTTGGGCAACTCTATGCTTGATGTTATCGTTTTCGGGCGTTTAACAGGGCAAAAAGCCGCACAAATGGCAAAATCAACCACCACGGGCAAATTATTTTTAAACCACATTAAAACATATGAAGGTAAAATAAACGAAGCAGGTGTCGACACAGGCAAATTATCGCCAATTCTTCTGCCAAAATATACACGTGATGTTAACGAAGCAAGGGTTGTATAGCGTCCTTAGAGCGTCCTTAGCAAAATATAAAGGTAGTGCTAGAGGTGGTCAAATGCATCAAAATGATATTGACTTAATTTTATCCAAGCGTCATATCAATGGCGGGGACTATTGGGCTACTGTCGACGGACGTTTAGGCAAAGGCTCACCATTTTCCACATATTGTGCAGGCATTATGTTGCTAGAGCTTGGTATGCTACCCAACGACCCAATTTTACAGCAGGTTGCCAAAATGTTTTTTGCCATTTGGATGGAAGATGGGCGGTTTAAACTATATCCAACCGGCGGAATTTACCCCTGCCAAACAGCCTATGCAACTAACTTGCTTTGTCGTATGGGATATGTAAATGACGAGCGTATTCAAAAAACATTACATCACTTTCTTGACACGACTTATACCGACGGCGGTTGGCGTTGCAATAAATTTTCTTTTTGTCGTGGTCCAGAAACGGAATATTCCAACCCTATGCCAACGCTTAATATTCTTGACGCTTTTAGATATAGCGACTATTTAAACAAGGAATCAAAACTTGATAATGCTGTAGAATTTTTGCTTATGCATTGGGAAATTAAAAAGCCCATCGGCCCCTGCCAATACGGTATCGGTTCGCGTTTTATGCAAATCGAGCTTCCGTTGTGGAATTATAATTTGTTATATTATGTTTATGTATTATCATTTTACAATAAAGCCAAACAAGACGAACGTTTTTTGGAAGCTCTAAACGCTTTAACCAACAAGCTCGTAGACGACAAAATCATTGTAGAGCGTCATTCACCAAAGCTCAAAGGCTTTAATTTCTGTGAAAAAGGCAAGCCCAGCGAGCTTGCCACAAAATACTATAACGAAATTATAGAGCGTAAAAATTTATAAACCACTTATCAATCATCACCCCTAAGACGTAGGTTGCGTACAGCACGACGACCTGCGTCTTGCTTTGTATCCGCATAATTTTTTCTTGTCGTGTTTACATCCTTATGCCCCAAAAGGTCGGCAACAAGGTAAATATCACCCGTTTGGCGATACATATTAGTACCAAAAGATGTACGTAATTTGTGCGGCGTGATGGTTTTTAAACTATTAGACATTTGTGAGTATTTTTTAACAAGATTCTGCACAGCACGGTCAGTAATGCGTCGATTTTGTATGGATAAAAACAATGCACGCTCGTGTCCTGGTAATGGTTTTTTTAACATACGCTCATCAAGATACTCCTGCAAAGCCTTTTCGATTTCTTCATTGAAATGTAAAATTTCCTCATTTCCGCCTTTTCGGGTTACTTTAAAGCTGCCTTTTTTCAAATCAATATCTTCAATATTAAGCCCTACGCATTCGGAAATACGTATGCCCGTCCCAGAAAAAAGGCTTAAAAGTGCTACATCTCGGCTTCTTGTAAAGGTGTGGAATTTTTTTTGATGGTTCGTCATTTTAACGCCGTGGTCTGCCATATCTATCAAATTAGCAATTTCATCCACATCAAGATATACTTTTGCCTTTTCCTTTGTAGGCGGCGTGTCCACAAGCTCGGCAGGGTTTGCCGCAACCTTACCACGCTTGTAAAAATACGCAAATACAGAGCGTATAGCAGATAATTTGCGTGATTTACCCTCCATACGGTTTTCCACCCAAATATCCTTACCATCGCCGCCTTTATTATAAACCGAAAGATAGTCCAAAAACTCCTCTATATGATAATTTGTAATCTTACCCATATCTTCCAATGTAAAATTATGTACAGTTTTGCCGCCAAATTCAAATGTATCTGTACGAAGATAATTGAAAAAAAGCCGCATATCATAGGCATATCCCAAGCGTGTACGGCTTGATGTATGGTCGGCACGGTTGCGAAAAAACTCGTTCATAAACGGCGGTAACTCTGCCTCAATTTCCCGCAATTTCAGCTTATTTTTCCGTTCTTGTTCTTGATGATAACTTGACAAAACGCCACCTCCTATATCGTCATAAAACTGTACAATTCCACAATTGCTTGCTCTGCATCTGCTCCGTCAGCAATTAGCGTAATGGCTTGTCCTTCCAAAATACCTAGGGAAACAAGCCCCATAATAGACTTTGCATTAACGGTTTTATCACCAATGTTCAAATTTATATTGCATCTAAACCGTGATGCCATCTGCACAAAAAGTGCCACATCACGGGCTTCTAAGCTATTATTAACCGCAAAACTTTTTTGTATCATAATTTACTTGTTCCCCCTATAGCTTTCCGCAATTTGTGCAATTTTTTTAAGCCTATGATTTACACCAGATTTAGATATGGACGGTGACAACTTTTTACCAATATCTTCAAGCGTAGCAAAACGGTCATCAAGCCTTAATTTTGCCACATCTGCAAGTCCTTTTTCAAGCGAAGAAAGACCCGCAATGCGTTGTATATCCAAAATATCCTTAACGTGCCTAGCCGAAGCCGTTATTTTTTTGTCCTCGTTAGCGGCGGCGGCATTTGCAACACGATTAATAGCATTATTAACTTCCCGCTCTATACGGCAATTTTCAAACTCCATCAGCGCAATATGCGCCCCCATAATATTTAACACAGTGGCAATTTGTTCCGCTTCTTTAAAATACAAAATATCGCCATTATTGCGACTATGTTCCTTAGGGCAAAGATTAAACTCAGCAAAAATGTTTACCAATCGTGGTTTAACAATAGGCGTAATGGCAAATTCCAAGTGATATGATTTTTTCGGATGTGCCATTGTGCCTGTGTGAATATAAGCATCTCGCACATAAGCCCGTTTATCACAGTCTTCTTTAGGTATCGCCGCAAGTTCTTGCTTCACTTTAGAAGAAAATGACATTATACCACCTCCGTTATTTCGCTTCTTTTACGTAAATATAACTGTCATTAATCTCCTCAATTTCGCCCGTGTTGGCATATCCCACTTTCTCCCAAAACGGTGTACCACTATCGCAAGTAAGATAATATCCCAACGGCTTAAAATGTGCCATTTCCGCCTCGGCTTTGGCAACAAGTTCCACACCAATGCCCTTTTTGCGATATTCAGGAGCAACATATATCTCACGAATTAGCCCCCAACCATCACGTTGACACCAATCTTTATGAAAGCGGTCTATATGAGCAATTATAAAACCAGCCAAAACACCATCATCACGGGCAATAAATATCCAAGAATCCTCATACTTTGTTTCATTTAAAAAATAATCACAAATCTTAGGTAAATCTTCAATAGTCGGGGCATTCGCAGGGTCATTTTCAAAAATTTCTATAAAATAATGTGCGAAAGTTTTACGAAACTCGGCAACCTCAAAAAGATTTTCTCTGTCAAGTATTGTTATTTGCATTACTCGTCCCCCGCTACTTTTATCTCTGTTTCCAACGCCATACCAAATTTTTCCTTAATGGTCTGCTGAATGTGTCCAATAAGAGCAAACACATCTGCGGCGGTAGCATTGCCTTTGTTTATAATAAAACCACAATGTTTTTCGCTAACCTGCGCCCCACCAATAGAAAAACCACGCAAACCCGCATCGCTTATTAACTTGCCAGCAAAATTCCCTTCTGGACGCTTAAAAATCGACCCAGCCGAAGGCATTTCTAAAGGTTGTTTTTCTTCACGTTTTTTCAGCAATTCCGCCATTTTGTCGGCAATTTCTTCCTTGTTGCCCTTACTTCCTTTTAAAATCACAGAAGCAATAACAAGCCCTTCTTTTTGCGCAAACGACTTTCTGTATGAAAAATCCATATCGTCAAAACTCACTTCAATAATTTGGTTATTTTGGTCAATACATTTCGCCGATACAAATACTTGCGACATCTCGCCTTCATATGCGCCAGCATTCATAAAAACCCCGCCGCCAACGCTACCAGGTATGCCGTGGGCAAACTCTAATCCTGCAATGCAATGTTCTAATGCAAATTCCGCCACTTCTTTCATCGAAACACCTGCACCACAATGGATTACCTCGCCACTAACTGACACATCATTTAACCCTAAAAGAGATATAACTACACCCCTAATACCACCATCACATACCAAAAGATTACTGCCGTTACCCAATACAAAATAAGGAACGTCGTTTTTACGGCAAATATCAAGCACATCCCGCAACTGCTCTGTGCTTTGCGGCATAACAAAAACATCTGCAATACCACCTATTTTAAAGCTGGTATGTTTTGACATAGGCTCGTTTAACAGCACATTATGCTTGCCTAACTTATTAATAACCAATAACTGATAACTGATAGCCATCACCCTTCTCCCAACATTGCCGCACCAACAACACCTGCATCATTGCCTAATTCAGCAATTGCAAATTTTGTCAATATTTGCTCGTCAAAAATCTTACCTTTAATATGTTTGTCAATCAATTGCAAAAGATATTCGCCTTCATTGCTAATGCCGCCGCCAATCACAATAATTTCAGGTTGAAATATATTGGATATATTTGCCAAACCCTCGCATAAATATTCTATATATCTCTCTAAAGCCATTATTGCTTTAGTATCTCCGCTTCTTGCATCTCCGAAAATCCTTTTTGGACCTTTACCGCCGCCAATTCGCCTTAACGCAGTTGCGGACGCATATGCTTCCCAACAACCTTTTTTACCACAATTACATAATTTGCCGCCCGTTTTAATAACGTGATGGCCAATCTCTCCCGCACCAAAAAATGCTCCGTGATATATTTTGCCATTTAAAATAATGCCTCCGCCAATACCCGTTCCTAATGTAACCGTGATGGAAGAAGTCGTCCCCTTTGCCGCTCCGTATTCAAATTCGCCCAAAGCTGCGCAATTTGCGTCATTATCGACATATACATCAACGCCTAGCAGCCGCTTCATTCCGTGGCTAATATTAATGTTATATATACCTAAATTCGGAGCTTTTATTAGCTCGCCTGTATACGGATTTACACTTCCAGGCACACCAATACCAATAGATGAAATCTTTGAGAGTTCAATTTTATTTTCATCAAGTATTTCATTGCAAAGCCGCACGATTTTGGCAATTAAAGTTTCTGCATTAATATTATTTGGTGTGCCTACCGATTTTTTATGCAATATTTTTCCACTATTTACAATACCAACTACAATATTACTACCACCCAAATCTATGCCAATTCTATGCATTTTAGCCCTCCTTTGCCGACGAATTAACTCTTTCATTAAGGGCTTGTAGCGGCGAATATCCCATCATTTTTTGGCGGTGATAAACAGCGGCAGATTCTCCAATCATAGCAAGATTACGCCCAGGACGTACCGGCAATGTCTGGCACACCACTTTATTGCCCAAAATTTCGATATATTCATATCCATCGCCCAGTCGGTCATAAGGCTTGTCGTGTTCCCAAATATCAAGTTTAAGAACAAGCTCAACATTCTGACTTTCTTTAACAGATTGCACCCCATACATTTTTGTAACATCCATTATGCCAATGCCACGCACTTCAATAAACGAGCGTATATTTTCGGGACTTGTTCCTATTAATTGAGCAGACGAAACACGTCTAATTTCCACCGCATCATCCGCTACCAGCCTATGCCCACGTTTAATAAGTTCTAAAGCCATCTCGCTTTTGCCGATGCCGCTCTCACCCAAAATAAGCACACCAATACCAAAAATATCAACAAAAACACCGTGAACAGTTGTTTTTGGTGCAAGGTTAAATTTAAGCCATCTAATAACATCTCCGGCAAATTCTGTAGTATTTTCTTTGCACGATAATAATGGAATACTATTATTACGGGCGACATCAAGCATTTCTGTAAAAGGCTTAAAATCGTGACAAATAACCACGCAAGGCAATGGATTTTCAAAAAGACGTAAAATTTTATCCTTACGCTCTTTTTCCGAAACCGAATTTAAATAACCATATTCTGAACGTCCAATTATTTGAATACGCTCGGAATCAAAATATTCGTAAAATCCAGCAAGCTGTAAACCCGGCCTATGCACCATTGTACGTGACAGCATTTTTTTGCTCATATCCACATCAGGCGTAAAGCTCGCCAAACTAAGCTCCTGCACCATTTTTTGCACAGAAACCTGCAAAATATTAACAGTGCCGAGCTTGTTGTTATTCATTAGCAAGCACAACTTTTCTTTTTGCACCATTTTTAATCGCAAATTCAATTTCACATTCTTCATTTGCGTGCATTTTCAGTCTTTGCTGCATCGCTTCGCAAATCGTACGCACAATATCGGCATCATCCATATCTTCATCCGCTTCAACCAAAACGCTCAATTTACCATCTTTCGTAATATCAACGGCAATATTAAGCGTAGCAAATTCCCCTGCTTCGTTGGTAAAAACAAAATCGAAACTTTTTAACATCGTCATAACAATCGCCCCTTTCATTCTCATTATATTCTACTACATTTGGGAAAATTTTTCAACATTAAAAATAATTCTTGTCTATTTGCATAAATTAGGTTATAATGGAAGTTAACAGTTACAATTTGGTACGTATAATAAAGGAGGATTTATATGAAGCGTATAAAAAATGCGAAGCAAGAAATTATTTCCATACCACAAGAGCACGGCTCGGTATTGGCAGAAGGTCTTACCTTCAAAGGCGGCTCTTTGTCTGGTGTAGGTAAAATTTCTATCAATTGCTATTTTGTCGGCGATATTTCCACTAACGATTTAGTAATTGTAGACGAAGCAGGTAATATTTTAGGTAATATCGAAGCCCAATCCGTTATCATCCGTGGTAATGTTAAAGGCAATGTAGAAGCCGTTGGCGAGGTACAGGTGCGCACAGGCGGCGTTATTAACGGCAACATCACCTGTGGTAGCCTTGAGATTGCGGCAGGTGCGGCTTTCTCTGGCGAATGTAATATGACGGCATCTAAAAAGGAAAATAATATGTTGCTGACATCTGCGGATAAAAAGGATGCGCCTGTACTAACCGCACAAGCTACTTCAGCTCCACGACAGTAATACCGCTATCACCTTCGCCAAATTCGCCTAGACGATAGCTTTTAACGTGAGGGTGGTTTTTAACATATTTATGCACCGCAGAGCGCAATGCCCCTGTGCCTTTGCCGTGGATAATCTCAACATTACCAAGATTTGCTAAATATGCATCATCAAGATATTTGGACAATTCTTCCAAAGCCTCGTCAACTAACATTCCCCGCAAGCTAATTTCTTTTGATACATTAAGTGATTTTGCCGCCTTTATAAAGCCCTGTGCTTTGGTATTGGCGGCATTGTTTGTGTTTTTATTTTTTGCGCCACCTTCTTCAAGCATCAAATCAGCTAATTTTACTTTCATTTCCATAGAGCCAAAAATCACTTGCGCATAACGCTTGTCTGCTGACAAAACTACCGCAGATTGTTTTAAGGACACAATATAAACATCATCGCCCGCAATCAATTCGCGGTCAATTTTACGCAATTTTGACTTTGTCGCTATAACAGTTTCCTGCGGAGCAAGCTCGTCCGATTTTTGGCGCAACACCGCCCTTTTTTCCTCAGCTTCACGAAACGAAGTACCGCCTGCTTCCTTAATTTTGCGCAGTTCTTTTATAATTCCATCTGCTTCTTCCTTTGTGCGTGAAAGCATCGTCCTCGCCTCTGCCCTTGCATCATTTAAAATTTTATCACGGCTTGCGGCAATACGGTTTTTTTCATTTTCTAAATCATCTGCCAATTTTTGTGCCTCACGCCGCAATACCTGCGCCCGTTCTTCCTCGATTTCTATAGTTTTTTTAGAAATTTCAAGGTCGGTTATAACATCTTCAAAACGAATATCTTCGGCAGACAACATTTGTTTCGCTTCGGATATTATATTATCGGATAACCCTAATCGTTGTGCAATTGCAAAAGCGTTAGACTTACCAGCTACACCTATCAAAAGCCGATAGGTAGGACTTAATGTAGCGACATCAAATTCAACTGCACCATTTTCTACACCATCTGTAGACAGTGCAAATAACTTTAATTCGGCATAATGTGTAGTTATAGCGCAACGTGTGCCACGAACAAGCAAACTGCGTATTATAGAAATAGCAAGTGCCGCACCTTCAGTTGGGTCGGTTCCTGCGCCCAATTCATCAAAAAGCACTAACGAATTATAACTGCAAAGCCCCAAAATACGCACAATATTGGTCATATGTGCAGAAAATGTGGATAACGATTGTTCTATAGACTGCTCGTCCCCAATATCTGCAAAAACATTATCAAAAATTGATAATTCTGAACCGTGTGCCGCAGGTATAAACATCCCCGACATTCCCATCAAAACAAAAAGTCCCAATGTTTTTAACGCAACAGTCTTGCCGCCCGTATTTGGCCCCGTTATAAGCAAAGCAGTAAAATCATCGCCAAGGTAAATATCCGTAGGCACAATTTTTTCCACATTTAGCAAAGGATGACGGCCTTTCTTGATATTTATATTGCCGTGGTCATTAAAATTTGGCAGGGTTGCATTCATCTCTAAAGCAAGGGCAGATTTTGCAAAAATAAAATCAAGGTATGTCAACACTTTAGCATTTACAGCAAGCATAGGTGCATCAATAGCTACACCTTGGCTAAGCATAATTAAAATACGTCCCATCTCTTCCTTTTCTTCCGCCTGCAATTCTTTAATCTTATTGTTAAGCGCAACAACGCTCATCGGCTCCATAAAAATAGTAGCACCACTGCCCGACATATCGTGTATCATACCGGGAAAAGCTGTTTTATATTCCTTTTTTATTGGTACACAATACCTTCCATTGCGCATTGTTATTACGGTATCCTGCAACATATTGCGGTAACTGGATGATTGTATAACCTTATTTAATGCTTCATTAATACGCACTGCTGATGTCTTAATACTACGTCTTATACTTGATAATTCTGCAGAAGCATCATCCGCAATCTCCGTCGCAGATGCAATCGAGCGCAAAATATCCTTCTCTAGCCCATCAGGGATATTAATTTGCTCAAACTGCGGGTCAATTAAATCAAGATATTCCCGCCGCTCTACAGATTTTGAATAATTGCGTATCTTTTTACAGACATAAATAAATTCACCAATATTAAACAATTCTTCAATATTAAGAATCCCGCCAATTTCCGCACGATTTAAACTGGAAGAAATATCTTTAATCCCACCAAGTGGTATATGCCCTGCTTTCATCGAAAAATCAAGAGCTTGTTCTGTTTCAGACAACGACTGTTCAATATCATCAAGCCCCATCATCGGCAACAAATCCGCACACAAAGCCTTGCCTGCTGGCGAAATAGCTTTGTCCTGCAACTTTTGTATAATCTTATCAAATTCTAGCGTTCGTAACGAACGTACATCCATACTCATAATAAATTCTCCTTGCATTTTAAACTTTTGTGTGTTATAATTCTGTCGAGGTGAGCATAATGAATTTTAATTTACACGCAATTTCACATCAAATCCAAAGTCAAATACATCAATCTGTTATTGATAGACTAACACCAAACCGTAATTCTCACGCAGGGCATAGCGTTTCTTCGGCTACACCCGCAAATACTCCGCCAGTTGCAAACGAAGTCCACGAAACTGACAGCTTCCAAAATATCCTAAACGATTTCATCAGTCTAGGTGTGTCAAACACCAATATCAATCCGCAAATTGATGCGGCAATTACAGCGGCATCTCTTGCTCACGGCGTAGATGCAAACCTTATCCGTGCTATAATCCGAGCAGAATCTAATTACAATCCTCTAACCGTATCCTCCGCTGGCGCAATGGGTCTTATGCAATTAATGCCCGCCACAGCAAGACAGCTTGGTGTCGAAAATCCCTTTGATATTAACGAAAATATAAATGCCGGTACACAATACATAGCTGGTCTTCTTGACCGTTTTAATGGTGATGTAGAGCTTGCTCTTGCCGCCTATAACGCAGGTTGGCCACGTGTACAACAACACGGTGGCATACCACCAATTGCCGAAACTCAAAACTACGTACCACGTGTACTAGGCTTTCGGCAAGAATATATTATGCAACAGTATCAACAAAATACAGACAACCGCAGGCGATAATATCGCCTTTTTATTTTCTTCTTCTAAGCATTTGATTAACCGCACGCATATCACACATCAACCCTTCTTTTTCGCAAGTTTCAGCAAAAACATCCCATAATTTCTTTTTATACGGAGAATGACAACGATAATAATTCTTATATCTTTGCATATATTTTTCTGAAATACCGCAATAATACTTCTCTGCTTCTTGATAAAAATATTCCCGCTGTACATCCGCCATAGTTACAAAGGTTGAAATATAAGCATATTTTGCGCCGTGATGTTTCGCTTTCTTCACCAATTCCCGTACATTATCTACCGCATCAGTTATATACGGTATTACAGGGTCAATTAAGACACCCGACACTATGCCATTTTTAGCCAAATGCTCTATTGCTTTAAAACGACTGCTTGTTGATGACACAAAGGGTTCAATTTTTTTACAAACATCATCATCCGAAGCAGTAATTGAAAAATTAACACTTGCAGGTGAATGTTCTGTAATATCTTGCAAAATATCAATATCTCTTACAACCAAACCGCTTTTGGTAATTATACAAATACCAAATTCATACGCATTAATCAACTCCAAAGCGTTTCTAGTCAATCTATATTTCGCTTCTTTTGGGTTATAAGGGTCAGAAACACCGCCTGTAAGCACAACACCCGTCTTTACCTTTCTGCGTAAGTCATCTCGGATAATCTGTAAAGCATCCTTCTTAGCCCTTATATTATCAAAATCATCGGTCTTTTCATAATAATTGCTACGAGCATAACAATATATACATCCGTGACTACAACCCCTGTATATATTCATAACATATTCCGTCTGCAAATAATAATTATCAGAGCCGCCATTGGTAACAATGGTTTTTGCGTCAATTAAATCCATATTTCACCTACATTTGTTTGACTTTTTGATAACGTGATATATTTAATAAAATACCAACAGCACCCAGCATTACGGCGATGCTCGTGCCACCATAGCTAATAAACGGTAGCGGTATACCCGTATTTGGTATAGTATTTGTTACAACACCTACGTTAATAAGAACCTGTAATGCAAACATCGCCGTAATACCCGTAGCAACCATCATACCAAGCTGTGTACGAGCATTAATGGCAACCCTCATTCCACGCCAAATCAATATACCAAAAAGCAACAGAATCACACCACCGCCAAAAAGCCCTAATTCTTCAATAATAATAGCAAATATAAAGTCATTTTGCGCTTCAGGCAAATAATACCGCTTCTGCATAGAATTGCCTAAACCCCGTCCAAAAAGCCCTCCAGAACCAACGGCAAGCAATGACTGAACCGTCTGAAACCCAAAACCCTGCGAAAACGCAAAAGGGTCCTCCCAGGCCGCCATACGGCTACCACGCATACCGCCTAAAAGCCCCGAAGTTAGAGCAAAAAAACCTACACTAACAGCAGATACACCCGCAATAATCCACCGCCAAAAATACGGAGAAGCTAAAAATAGTATTATTGCAGACATAGCCGAAAGTATTATCACCGTCGAAAGATTGCGCCCCATAGCAACAAGCGCAACAGGCACTGCTGTCAGCACAATATAGCCAAACAATCCCCAAATACGATTAATGCGGTCTTTATCACGATTTATGTATACAGAAAGCATTAACACCAAAGCAATTTTTGCCAGCTCGGACGGCTGAAACGAAAAAATAGGATTTGCCGCAGACCCAATGTCAATCCAACGGGTTGCACCATTTACTTCTCGCCCAAAAAACAATACATAAACCAATAAGCCATTTGCAACAATATAACCAATAACCGCCAATTGACACAATCGCTGATAGTTTAAAAAAGCACCAAAAAACACCAATGCCCCAAGCCCCATTATAGCACCAATAGCCTGTTGTGTAAACAGCCCAAATGTGTTGCCCGTCTGCATTTGCGTATATGATGATGCCGATAAAACCATTGTCAACCCAATGGCAGTAAGCACCATCGCACATACAAAAATCACGTGGTCGTATTCACGTATAACAATTTTATTGTCAAAATATGAGGTCTTTTGAATTGTTTGTTGCATAAAGCACCTCCATTACTGTAATTCATTTACAAAATCTTTAAAAATCCGCCCTCTTTGTTCATAATTATCAAACATATCCTGCGAAGCACAAGCTGGCGAAAGTAACACAGCATCACCAAAAACCGCACGTGTTGTCGCAAGTTCCACCGCATCCTTTAATGTGGTTACAAGCTCATAATTATGATAATTATACGCTTTACAGGTATGAATAATTTCCTCGGCAACTTCACCTAATACAATTACAGATTTTACACGATTAGGAAAAACCTTAACTAAATCGCCAAAATCCAGTTTTTTGTCCTGCCCGCCTGCAATTAATACAATAGGCCTGCCAAGTGCCGAAATCACATTAATTGCATTAAGCGCAGAATCCACATTGGTTGCTTTGCTATCATTATAATAAGACACACCGCGCAAATCACGCACAAATTCAACCCTATGCTCCACCGCTTTAAAATTTCTTATTTCCTTGGAAATAATTACCATTGGTACACCTGCGGCAATGCAAATAGCAACAGCCGCCATAATATTTTCTACATTATGGCTTCCAATATCCTCCAAACTTACAACACGTTCATCTATCCCATTCCAAACAACCCTAATCCAATCGTCATCAATAAACACGCCTTCATCAAGCGGCATTTTACTAAAAAATATCACTTTCGCAGGCATTTTTGCGACCATTGCATTGCAATATTGATTATCATAATTCAACACACAAAAATCATTTTCATCTTGGTTTTCAAAAATACGCTCTTTTGCCGAAATATAATTTTCCATTGTTTTATGGCGATTAAGATGGTCGGGTGTAATATTTAACACAGCTGAAATCTTCGGCTTAAAATCAATAATAGTCTCAAGTTGAAAACTAGAAATTTCCGCAACAACCCAAGCCGACTTATCAATTTTTTCAGCAATAGAAGAAAACGCAATGCCAATATTGCCCGCCAGCATAGAGCCAGCAAAAGCCTCCGACATAATCTTACCAACAAGCGTACAAACGGTTGTCTTGCCATTAGTTCCCGTAATTGCAATAATCGGCGCAACGCAATGTCTGCTCGCAAGCTCAATCTCGCTTAAAATAGGTATATTGCGACTTCTGGCAATCTCAACAAAAGGTAAATCCGTTGCAATGCCTGGGCTTAACACCACCAACTGATGTTCATCAATAATATCATCGGGATTAGCCCCAAAATGCGTATTCACACGCTCGTCCGCAAGCAAATCCGCATCCACAACAGGGTTCTGCGCAAGCTCAGACAATGTAACCTGCGCACCGTGTGCCAAAAGCAAGCGAGCGGCATAAATGCCAGAACGCCCCATTCCGCAAACAAGTGCTTTTTTTTCACTATAAATCACGCCACACCTCCTATCGCTAAAATTCCAATTAGACAGAAAATTGCCGTAAAAATATAAAAAACAGCAACAATTTTGGATTCTCTCCAAGGCGGATTAAGATGTTCAAAATGATGATGCAACGGAGACATTTTAAAAATGCGCTTGCCACCAGAGATTTTAAAATATGATACTTGTAGTATTACAGACAAAACCTCAGCCACATACACAAATGCTACAATTGCAATTAAAAATGGCATTTGTAGCACTATTGCCGTAGCCGCAACAAAACCACCAAGCGCAAGCGACCCTGTATCACCCATAAAAACACGGGCAGGATACGAATTAAACAACAAAAACCCAAGCAACCCACCAGCGGCGGCGGCTAAAGAATATCCCAAAACAGAGTCCGCCAAAAATGCGGCGTAAAGGAAAAATAAGCAAACAAGCAATGTAACACCCGAAGCTAACCCATCCAACCCATCTGTAAAATTAGCACCATTAGCCGTGCCAACCACTATAAACACGAGTAAAAATGGCGTTGCCCAAGCCAAGTCTAAATAGAATCCATCGGAAAATGGCACAAACATCAACGTCGGCACTTCATAATAATTCAACAACCAAACAAAAACAATCGCCGCAATTATCTGCATAGAAAACTTCTGCCAAGCACGAAGCCCCAAAGACCGCTTTTTCACAACCTTTATATAATCGTCCAAAAACCCAATTGCCCCATAAGACAACATTAAAAACATCACAAGCAACCATTCGGGCTCAAATCCAGAAAAAATCCCCGATGCAACAGCCACCGCAATAACAATAACAATGCCGCCCATAGAAGGTGTGCCCGCCTTCTCCAAATGACTCTTCGGTCCATCCTGCCGCACATTTTGACCTAATTTTAAACGTCGTAAAATAGGTATAACAATTGGTCCAAGCACGACAGCAATGCCAAATGCCACCAAAGCCACCAAAACCGCCGTATTAAAGCTCAAAAAACTCTCTGCAACTACAATATCATAACCCATTATAATCTCTCCAAATGTTCGACTATTTCCTCAAACTGCATTCCACGTGAAGCCTTTACAAGCACCGTATCTTCAGGCTTTATTAACTTTTGCGCCACTTCCAAAAATGCCATCTTGTCTGCAAAATACATAATTTTACTATTCGTACCACCTTTGCGGTATTCATAATAAGCACCTTCATAAATCTGTTCGGCTTCTAAGCCAATACACACTATCATATCAATGCCCAATTCTGCGGCGTTTCTACCAATATCATAATGCATTTGTGCCGAATTTTCGCCAAGTTCCTTCATATCGCCTAAAATAGCCACACAATCCCCATCTTCAGCCGAAAGCACATTAAGAGCCGCCCGCATAGAATCTGGATTAGCATTATAACAATCCGCAATAATCCTCGCTCCGCTGGAAGATTTACGTACGTCCATCCGCATACCTGTAGGACGATACGCCGCAATGCCCTTTACAATCTGCTCGCTTGACAATCCCAAATATTCTGCCACCGCCACTGCCGCAAGCGAATTTGTAAGCATATGATAACCCGGCGAAGGCACAGCAATGTCAACATTTTTACCACTTTTTAGCACAATACTATAACTAAACCCATCCAAACCATTATCGTCTATATTTTGCGGAACATAGCCCGAAAGCTCCGAAACACCATAATATGTTACATTTGCACGATTAGCGTGACTTGGCAAAAAATCATCATTACCGTGTAAAAACACACGCCCATCAGACTTTAAACCATCTAATATCTCACTTTTGGCATTAAAAATCTCCTCACGGCTACCCAAATTTTCAATATGCGCCACACCAATATTTGTAATTATTGCAATATCGGGTCGTGCAATTTTTGACAAATACGTTATTTCGTGCCGATTATTCATCCCCATCTCAAGCACAGCAACCTCGGTCGCTTCATCAATATCAAAAATAGTAATGGGCATACCAATATCGTTATTAAAATTGCCCTTGGTCTTGATAACATTGAATTTTTGCGATAAAACTGTCGCAACCATATCCTTTGTAGAAGTCTTGCCGCTAGAACCAGTTATACCAATTACCTCAATATCAAACAAATTACGATAATAATGCGCCAAATCACCCAAAGCCTTCTTTGTGTCATCCACATAAATAGCAGGCAAATCAGTTCTTTGCTCGCTTAAAGCACAAACCGCCCCATTATCAATAGCAATCTGCAAAAAATCGTGTCCATCTCTCGCTCCCTTTAACGGTACAAAAAGCATACCTCTTGATATATTACGTGTATCAAAAGAAACGCCATTAACATAATCATTTGCTATTGCGGTATTATTAAGCTCGCCGCCAACCGCCGCCGCTATATCCGATATTTTTAATGGTTTCATTGCATTCTCCTAAACTATGCATTTTTTAAAGCTATCTTTGCAACTTTCGCATCATCAAAATCAACACGCCGCCCATTTTTAAATTCTTGATAAGTTTCGTGTCCTTTACCTGCTATTATCACACAATCACTAGCCTTAGCCATATCAATTGCGGTATTAATAGCTACACATCTATCAATAATTTTTTCATACTTACAGTTTGATTTTAACATCCCTTGTTCAACTTGTGCAATAATTTCTTCAGGATTTTCATTGCGTGGATTATCACTTGTAATAATGCAATAATCAGACAACCGCCCTGCCATCTCGCCCATAATAGGTCGCTTTATTGGGTCGCGGTCGCCACCGCAACCAAAAACAGTAATAATTCGCCCCTTCGTAAATTCTCTACACGCCGTGATAATATTTTCAAGCCCATCAGGTGTATGCGCATAATCCACAATAACCCCAATATTGCGGTCGTTCGGTATGCTTTGTATGCGTCCGTCAACACCTTTCACACCCGAAAGAGCGTTTGCAATCTGTTTTATATCAATCCCAAGCACATCGCAAGCCGCCAAAGCCGCCAAAGTATTATAAATCGTAAACTTGCCAGCAATAGGCACATCAACTGATTGACCTTTAATTATATACGAAACCCCACCAGATTGCAACACACAATTACTAGCACAATAATCTCCGCCATCAATGCCAAATGTGATAGTTTTACACCTTTGCGCCGTATATTCTAGCAAAAAATCTCTAGCTTCGTCATCATTATTAATCACAGCAACGTCAGAAATATCAAACAACCCCGCCTTGGCAAGTCTATAATTCTCCATAGTGCCGTGAAAATCCAAATGGTCTTGGCTTAAATTAGTAAAAATCCCCACATCAAAGCGCAATGAAGCCACCTTATGCAAAGCCAAAGCGTGCGAACTAACTTCCATAACAAGGTATTTGCAACCAGCGTCCGCCATTGCCTTAATAATTTCAAAAAGCTCTATCGTATCAGGCGTTGTGCTAGTGGCAAAAGGCATATCCAACCGCTCACCGTCTAACCGCACGCCTAATGTTCCAATGACACCGACCCGTTCGCCACTAGCTCGCAAAATTCCCTCAACAAACGACGTGGTCGAAGTCTTGCCGTTGGTTCCCGTAACCCCAACCAATTTCATACCTTTGGCAGGGTCGCCATAAAATCTTCTAGCAACCTGTGAAAGCGCAAGTCTTACATCTTCCGCCAACACCATAGGGACGGCAACCTGCCGCTCGCTGCTGCTTGCCAATACCGCCACAGCACCCCTAGCCACCGCGTCCTCAATAAAACTATGTCCATCAACGTGCAAACCCTTAATAGCAACATATAAATCCCCTCGTCCAACCTTGCGGGAATCAATGCAAATACCCAACACCTCTATGTTGCCATCTTCATCATTAAAATCAATATTTGTAAAAATATCTCTTAACTTCATATTCTACTCCTAATTTCATCTTTTGTACATTTTACCATATTTTCCCCACTATGGCAATCACTTTATTCCCGCAAATACAAAATAACTCTTGTGCCTTGATTAACCATCTCGCCATCCAAAGGGAACTGCATATCCACAACCCTGCCACTGCCCATAGTAACCGTTTCAAGCCCCAATTGATGTAAAGTATGTCTTGCGGCGGCAAGATTAATATTAGCCACATTCGGCACAACAACCTGCCCTACGCCATCCATCTGCAATTCTTCTTCGTTAAAAATCGGCTCAATCTCTAAATATGGCAACACGCTAGATAATAATTCTTTCATAACAGGCCCTGCAACCTGCCCGCCATAATACGCTCCTTTTGGCTCATCAATAATCACCAAAGCCATAATTTGGGGGTCTTCCGCAGGTGCAAATGTTAAAAATGACGATATGTAACGCCCACTGCCACGTGGTAATTTCTGGCTTGTGGCAGTCTTGCCGCCAATCCTATAACCTGGTATATAAGAACGATTACCTGTCCCCACATAAACAACGCTTTCAAGCACTTCTTTCATCGTATCCGAAATATCAGGAGAAATAACCTGTCTGCCCCGTGGATGAAAAAATTCCTCAACAAGCATACCGTCATTATCAACAATTTTATGCCCAACGTGCGGTGTTATCATATATCCGCCATTAACAGCGGCGGCAGAAGCCCGTAATAATTGCAACGGCGTTATTTGAAAACCCTGCCCGAACGATATGGTAGCAACCTCTACAGGTCCAATATTTTCTGGTGCAAACATTATCCCAACAGCTTCGCCTGGCAAATCTACACCTGTACGCTCGTTAAAACCAAACCGCCCCAACCAATCGTGTAAAAGCTCAGCCCCAAGCCTTTCACCAATTTCCATAAACACAGGATTGCAAGAATTTTCCACGCCTTGCAAAAAATTAAGCGACCCATGGCTTCTAGGCGAACGCCAACAACGTATCGTATGCCCACCAATTTGTCTAAAACCAGCGCAAACAAACATCGTATCCAGCCCAATAACACCCTCTTGCAAACCCGCCGCCGACGTAATAATTTTAAAGGTAGAGCCAGGTTCGTATGTATCGTTAATAACAAAATTACGCCACATTTGATTAAGATGGTGCATTTGCTGGCTTTGGTCAAAAGTTTCCCAAACCGTCGCTAAATCGTCATTGTTAATCAAAAATGGCTCGTTGAGGTCAAATGTCGGTTCGTTTGCCAAAGCTAAAATCTCGCCCGTTTGCGGATTTATCACAATAATCGCACCACGCGTTGCTTGCTTTGCTTCAACCGCCTTTGCAATGGTTTGTTGTGCGAAATGCTGTATCGTACTATCCAGCGTGGTTATAAGATTAAAACCATCCACAGGCGGCACACGTATCGCCTCACTATCAGGAAATTCAATGCCCCTAGCATCTGTTTCCGTCAAAATCTTACCCAACTGTCCCGCCAGAAACTCATCATATTTCGCTTCAAGCCCAATAATGCCTTGGTTATCAATGCCCACAAAACCTATAACCTGCGCCGCCAAACTGTTAAAAGGGTAAACCCTTGCCACATCTTCATCAATAATAATACCCGGTATATCCAAACGACGCAATTCATTAGCAATACCCAAATCAACGTGGCTCTTAATGCGTTCCAAAGCTACACGTCGGTTTACCTTTGTCAAAACCTCGTCAAAATCCATATCAAGCGCATTTGCAAGCGTTTCCGCCACCAAATTAGCGTCTTGCACCTGCGCACGTATAACACTAACCGTTGCAACGGTTAGTGTCGAAGCAAGCGCAATACCATTTCTATCATAAATATTACCACGGTCAGGACGAATAAGTCTATCCCTTGTATGCTGTTCGTACGCCCTAGCTTGCAACATATCGCCGTGGGCGGTTTGTATATAAATCATACGCCCAAACAATGCCGCAAAACCTACAATAAACACCAACATAACAAACAATAGCTTACGACGCATAGCCATAGGCGGCTTAAAATCTTTATTTTCCAGCAAAATACGCATTTTGTCCCCCAAATTGTGTTTGTATAATTTTACGGCACAAGCCCTGCGTATATTCCAAAAAAAGAACGCCCAATTGGACGTTCCCAACAAATATGCATTATTGTGCGGGTGCATCTGGGTTTACAGAAATAAAAATAAGCGCAACATATAGCCAAAAACCCAAAAAGAAGAAAAGCAAGCGAACCAACAAAGGGTCAACGCCATATTCTTCTGCTAATGCGCCGCAGATACCAAAAAGCCATTTGTTGGTTTTAGAACGAACCAATTTCTTTTTTGGTGCTTGTGGTGAAGTTTGATTGTTTTCCATATGTATTCCTCCTAAAAAATTATTGATAACAATTAAAGATTATCTTGTGGCATAATAAAATACAAAATAATATAAGCCAAAACACCGCCGCCCATAATAGCAAAAATCACAGCTAAAACACGTACAAGCGTTGGGTCCCAGTTAAGATGCTCTGCAATGCCGCCACAAATGCCAAAAATCATCTTATTTTGTGTAGAGCGCATTAACTTCTTAGGTGCCTGCGGCGGAATATCTTGATTATTTGAATTATTTTCCATTGTTCTCCTCCTTCTCAAGCAACACATATATTGCAAAAGTTTCCGCATTTGTCTTGTGGTCGCCTTCTCTTGTCATACCTATTACATTTGGTGTCATAGCCGAAACACGCCAACCTTGCTCTAGCATTTCATTTACACGCTTCATATACCCATTGTCATTTACATTTTTTTGCTCCCCAAAATCCCTACTATTGCTAACATACGCAAGTTTCTGCATTATTACCCTCCTGTTTTGCCACATATCTATCAAAAAGGCTTGTAGACATATATTTCAAACCAACATCATTAATAACAATACCAAAATTTTTGCCAGCATCGCTGGTTTGCAATTGCTTTACAGCCGCAACAATATTTGCGCCAGAGCTAAAACCCGCAAAAATCCCCTCTTTCTTAGCAAGCAAGCGAGTCATTTCTTCGGCTTCATCATCTGTCACTGTTATGCAGCCGTCAATCAATCTGCGGTCGATAAGTTCAAGACTTTTTGCATATCCGCCGCCTTGTATTTTATGACTAGAACCCTCTACGACTTCGCCCTTATAATAAGCACTGCCCAAAGGCTCTACCGCATAACAGCGTATATGTGGGTTTAAAGCCTTTAAAGTGCGGCTATAACCCGTATAAGTGCCACCAGTGCCGATAAAGTCCGCAAAAGCGTGAATCTGTCCGCCGCTTTGTTCCCACATTTCCCTTGCGGCAGGTTCTTGTGCTTGTGCATTATCAAAATTTTTAAATTGATTAAGGAATAATGCTCCTGTTTCCTTAGTAAGTCGTTCGGCTTCCACCTCTACCAGCTTAATATCTTCACGTGAAACCTTGCCGGGTATAGAGTTTGGGGCTTGGTCAACATAAACAATTTCACCGCCAAAAGATTCTATCATCCTAGCACGTTCGGGCGAATTACCACGTGAAAGCACACAAATAAACCGATAACCCTTCGCAGAACAAACCATTGCAACACTTGTACCCGTGTTGCCGCTTGTCATTTCAAGCACAGCCTGCCCCGGTTTTAAAAGCCCGCGACATTCCGCAAGGTTTATCATACCAATAGCAATCCTATCTTTTTTGGAAAAACTAGGGTTCATATGTTCCAACTTGGCAAAAATATTGCCTTCAAAACCCAAATGACGCTTTAACATATCAAGCCGCAAAAGCGGCGTATTGCCAATCGCTTCAGTGATACTTGTAATAAAGCCCGCCATAATATCCCCTCAATTAGACAGTCATAATCTCTTTGGTTTTGTTGTCCGCAACTTTGTCAATTTCTTCAATTTTTTTATCGGTTAATTTTTGAATATCATCTTTCGCTTTTTTCAAATGGTCTTCGGTTATCTCGCTTGCTTTTTGCGCCTTATCAGCCGCATCAACGGCATCACGGCGAATATTACGTATAGCTATCTTAGCGTCCTCGCTACGCTTTTTAACCTCTTTAGACAAATCCTTACGACGGTCTTCTGTAAGTTCAGGAAAAGTCAAACGTATAACCTTGCCGTCATTGCTGGGGTTAATACCCAAATCAGACGAAGCAATGCTTTTTTCAATCGCTTTAACCATAGATGGATCCCAAGGCGCAATTTGCAACATTCTAGCCTCTGGCACAGAAATATTCGCCACTTGACTGATAGGTGTCTGTACACCATAATTATCCACTGTTAATTTATCCAAAACACGTGGATTGGCACGCCCTGCACGGATACTTTCCAAATCACGCTCAAAAGCAGAAACGGACTTGCTCATTTTGTCGTCAAATTCTTTAACATCAAACATATTTTACCCTCCATTTACACGGTAACCTTCGTACCGATTTCATAAATTTTTTTGTCATCGCCCGAAGCACATTTAACAATAGCACCTGGCTCGTCCAACCCAAAAACAATTGACAATATTTTTTGCTCTTCGCAAATGGCAGATGCCGCCGTATCTATTACCGTCAAATTATTTTGTATAATCTCACGGTATGTAATATGTTGTTTTTTAACTGCTTTGTTGTTTTGTCTTGGGTCTGCGTCATACACGCCATCAACATTTTTTGCAAACAATAATGCACAAGCCTCAAGTTCTGCCGCACGTATCGCCGCAATTGTATCAGTAGAGAAAAACGGATGCCCTGTTCCCGCCGCAAAAACAATAACATTTTTTTGCGCCATATACTGCAAAGCTGCTTTTTTAGAAAACTGTTGCGTAACCGTACCAATAATGACGGGTGTCATAACAACTGCACCAATGCCAGCACTTTCAAGCATATCCGTCAAATACACTGCATTCATAACGGTTGCCATCATACCAATTTGGTCGCTCTTTACCTTATCCATACCATCTTTACTATCCCTGCCACGCCAAAAATTGCCGCCGCCAACAACCAAAGCCACCTCGCAACCATCGTCCAAAAGGGTTTGTATCTGCGAAATAATGCCCGTAATTATCACATCATCAAAGCGTTTGGTAATTTGGCTACCCGCCAAAGCCTCGCCGCTTAATTTAATAACAACACGTTTAAACATTCTGCACCTCTCATCAATCTTTTGTCGGGTACATCATAACACATTTTGGTTGCAATTGCAATATGTCATTTTTTATTTCTTCGCTTTTTACCTAAAAGAATTAGCAAAGCATCCTCAACCTCGCCAAGCCTTTTAAAAATAAAATCTCTATTAGGCGTACGTTTTGATGGACGATAGGTTATCCGTCCAACCCTATTTTTAAATTTATTAGTCATAAAATCACCCCATAATACAATATGCAAAAATTACCAAAAAAATTTACGATAATTCCATTGACAAATGTTACGAAACGCTGTAACATTATCGTAATATTTGTAACATTTTAGGAGGATTTTGGTTATGGTATGCATAATGACTTGGCTATTAGTAATTTCAACCTATGGGGCAAACGTAATACCCGTTGACGATTACCGTATCGGTTTGGATTTGCCGACCATCATTAACGCCGAAATGCGTGAAATTGATTATTATGAAGTCTACGAAACAGAGCAAAAACCTTCATATGTACACAACTTATATGCCACGTGGCAAGAAATACAAAACATTTTTCCACGTGAAGCAGATGCTAGAGTACGCGACCTTGCCACAGGGCAGGAATTTTACATACGCCGTACTTTCGGCACACATCACGCCGATGTAGAACCTTTGACCGTAGAAGATGCCGAAATTATGCGCAATATTTGGGGTGGTTATTCTTGGGCAAGACGTTCTGTTGCCGTCTATGTCAATGGGCAAATTTTTCCTGCTTCCCTTACATTTTTTCCACACGCAGGACGTGATGACCTGCCAGCCCTTGCCACGGTAGATAATCGCTCGGGCGGCTATGGCAGAGGCGTAAATTTAGACGCTGTGAAGGGTAATGGGGTTTGCGGTATTGTATGTCTGCACTTTGCAGGAAGCCTATTACACGGAAGCCTGCGTAGCAACCCCGACCATCAAAACGCAATTATTAACGCAAGAAATATATTAAAAAACGAAATAATAGAGGATTAATTCAATTATCCACCCTGCCATTATACCACATTTTCGACTAACAAACAATCTCATCTTTATTAAATTCGTCATTGCGGGGTTTCGCACTCTTTGTGTCCTAACTATCTTGTCAAAGCCGCAATGTAAGGCAATCCTCTATACTTCTCGTCATAATCCAATCCATAACCAAAAACAAATTGGTTAGGAATAACAAAGCCCGTATAATCAGGATTAGGGCAGTTTTTGCCACGCCTTGTAGGGTTGTCCAAAAGCACGCAAAACTTGATACTTGCGGGATTTTTTGTCATTAAATGCTTGCGGATAAAATCAATCGTACACCCTGTGTCAATAATATCTTCAACCACTATTATATCTTTGCCCGAAATATCAACATTTACATCAAGCGACATTTTAACCTTTCCGCTAGAATTAACGCCTTCATAACTGCAAACCTGCATAAATTCGACTGTTGCGTCATCCAATTGCAAATGCCGCATTAAATCTGTCATAAAAATAACCGCACCCTTTAAAATGCATATAAAAATCACTTCGCGACCTGCATAGTCATCACTAATTTGCGTCGCCAATTCTTGCACACGTTCAGCAATCATCGCTTTAGAAAACATCTCAGTAAAACCATTCACAATAATCTCTCCTATTATAATAATGATAAGCAACAACCCTCCAATAGCCACCAGCTGAAACATAAGGTATAATTCAAGGGATGGGTCGAAAAACGCATCTCTCCTCGGGCGGTTGAAAATCAA
>Ga0131853_10000863_pt1 | contig 54577 bp, 54 predicted proteins | sample TergutLab28metaG_FD_92764 | JGI IMG/M metagenome (GOLD analysis project Ga0131853, IMG submission 92764) | Labiotermes labralis P1 segment gut microbial communities from Petit-Saut dam, French Guiana - Lab288 P1 (version 2) (version 2) | ecosystem: Host-associated > Arthropoda: Insects >...
CTAACCCTCGACAAATTTGATAAATGCCAAAGACAAAGCTTTTGCAATTATTGCGAGTTTCAAGAGTTGTGTATAAAATAATTCATGCTTAACTTATCTTTAACCTAATGTTTAACTGAAAACCACCTTAAAAGACATTATGCCATTGTCTAAAATTATCGACCATTATAGTTTTTTCTCACCCCCGTCCTCTCCATTTTGGGCTTTTGCAAGGCAAAAAGCAGGGGGCAAAGACAAGCAAGGCGATAATTTTTTCCCTCCCTCAATGAAAATTCCGCAACCCAGCCTCTCGCGCCCAGCGCATTGCTTGGTCGAATTCTCCGGGGATCAGTCGTCTGTTAAGCGGCGGATAATCGTTTGCCATAAACTTTGGCGTGTATTGGCTCATAATATTTACGTGGGTATCCGTGCCGAGTTCGTCGGCGACCCAGCGGACAAATTTATCCGTCCCCGCAAGATTTTCGGGCAAAACCAAATGACGAATAAGCACCCCGCGACTTGCAATGCCGTTGGGGCGCAACGTGCCGACTTGTCTGTGCATTTCTTTTATGGCGGCGGCAGTATGCTCCGTATAATTCGGCGCTCCTTTTGAAAAGCGCGCGGCAATCGCAGAGTCCTGATACTTAAAATCGGGCAGATAAATATCGACAATGCCGTCTAAAAGTTTAACGACCTCAAGCGACTCGTATCCGCTGGAATTGTAAACTAACGGCAAATGCAACCCGTCGGATATGGCAATGCGAAGCGCTTTTATAATATGAGGCAAAACGTGAGTCGGCGTAACCAAATTTATGTTGTGGCAGCCTCTGCGCTGAAGTTCGAGCATCATATTTGCAAGCTCGGCGTGGGTGGTTTGCGTTCCGTCGCCGCGGTGATTTATTTGCCAATTAAGGCAAAATACGCAGAGCAAATTGCAGTTCGAAAAGAAAACAGTTCCCGAGCCGCGCACGCCGCGAAGCGGTCTTTCCTCGCCGAAGTGAGGAGCAAACGAAGCGACCTTAAAATCTCTTCCGAGAGAACAAGCGCCCGCTCTGTCCGCCGCGCGATTGACATTGCAATTACGCGGACAAAGACGACAAGGCGAAAATAAATCCCAAAGCGCTTGCTCGCGTTTTGCAAGTTCGCCGCTGAGTTCCAAATCAATATATCTGAGCGCCTGTGTGTTTTCTATCTGTATATTTTCACCGTCGATGTCAATAATTTCCATAGGTTTTTCGGCAAACAAATTGCGCGCCAAACCTATTCCTCCCAAAGCGGTTGCCGCGCCTGCCGCAACGATACCGCCTTTAATAAAATCTCTTCTGGATAGCACCATAAAGACCTCCTTTTTTAAGAAAAATAATATAATGCCGCTTAAAATGGTATATAAAAATATAAATTTATGGCAATTTTCAAGCATTTTTTTGGTTTTGGCAGAATGTATTTTAGTACTACTATATGCCGAATTTGCGGAGATTTATACTTCGCAGTTTTATATTTATCAAATAGGCGAAATAGCCCTTTAGGTTGTTATGCCGTCCTATTTTGATAAACAAAAAACAATAGACATATTCGGTATATGGTAAAACTCAATATGGGCAGAACAGCCGTTGAAATTTTCATGCAGATAAATTCTCCTCATATTGATTATACTAACAAATAAAAAAAGGAGAAATTGGTATGCCATTTTCAAAATTCAAAGTCGCGGCGATTGCCGTTTTGTTGTCGATTGGCATTTGCTTTGCGAGTGTCTTTTGTATGAACTGCGGAACACAATTATTAACAGGAACAAATTTTTGCGGACAATGTGGAACTGCTGTAGATAAATTTTCCACACTACAACAGGTGCCGCCTGAATTGCACATGCTGCAAAACCAAACCAATGAAAGGCAAAATGATAATGTTCGTGTTGTTTTACATAAAGAGAAGAATGATGTAAATAATGACTATGATAATCGCGCCATGAGGGTGATGTTGTCGCATATTGAACAAGGGCGTTCATTTTTGGTAGGTGTAGCAGAAAGAAGATCGGCAGACTCCATTAATATTATAGTTCGTCATTTTGAACGTATAGATGGAGATGGCGTTACAAAAACTACATCTCTTACTTTTACAGGCGTGCGAACCAGCAGTGCCAATCTTAGTGTTGATGTTTTAGAGTTTTACATTAATGATAATTTGTCGTTTTTTCTAGTAAACAATAACTGGGTCAGCGGCGGAAGCAGTGGAACATTTGACGGAAAGGGTTTGATACGCGAGCTTTTTAAAAGAAACGTGAGAAGAGAAGTTAGAAAATTTTTCAGCAACATCAATTTTTATAGGCAAGCAAGTAATGTGCCAACAAGAGTTATATAGTGTCGAAGCAACCAATATCAGCGGCAGGCGGTTTGTACATTCGTCGAGAGTTGAAATAAACATATAACATTTTATACAATTTTCACCCAGTTTGTAGAGCCAAGGCATGCCTTGGCTCCTTTTTGTTTGCGGCAAATATTATATTTATATGAAAATGATAACAAAGGAGAAAAAATGCCGACTGCGTTTTCTTTTTTCGGAATGAGATTTTATTTTTACTCAAAAGAGCACTTGCCGATACACGTTCACGTGGAAAAAGGCGACGCGTATGCGAAATGGGCGCTGGAGCCCGAAATCTCTTTTATCGAAAACAATGGTTTCAAAAAACAAGAATTAAAACTTGCCGAAAGTATAATTGAGGAAAACAGAGAGACTCTAATATCGAATTGGAATAATTATTTCGGAGGTAAATAATGTTCGGTAAAAACGCAAAAGTTTCGTTTGATAAGGATAATTTATTTCTTTGCACGGAAAACAATAAGGTTTTCGTGCAACCGTTAAGTGATTATCCTATATTGAAGAAAGCAACCGCCGAACAAAAAACAAAATGGAAACTGTCAAATGTCGGTATTCGTTGGGAAGAAATCGACGAAGATATAAGTTTCGATAGTTTTTTGTATGTCAAAAATGATTCATTAGTGGTAAAAATGCGTTAATAGCAACACAAAACACAACAATTTTCCCATTTCACCCAAAACAAAATATTATTTTATGCGTGCGAAAAAAGACAAATTGTTTAGGATTTAGTTCCTGCAATTCGTAGCTCTTTAATTTTAAAATTGCTAAAAGCAACTGCCTTGTGGCTGTTCTGCTTGCTTTTTGCGGTTTTTATTATTTTAATCTGTGAATTGTTTCAATTCGTCTTTTTTCGCAGGAATATGAATTTTGGCGGAACAGCCTTGTAGCTGTTTTGGCTTAACTTTTTAACTTTGCCGAAAGAATTTGGCAGAAAGGCGGTTTTAATATGAGTAAATTACTCAATGCTATTGGCGGTTTTACATTGTTAGCGACAATGTGTTTTGTATTTGTCGGATGCACATCAGCGGCAAGAACAAACACTTTATCAGCTTTGGAATTCGCGCCATCGGCACACACAACAGCGACACTTGCAGATTTAGTTGTTTCCGACAGGAAAGTAATGGGGCAAGCAAGCGGGCTTCCCTCTCTCAGGAGAGCGTTGGAGCAAGAAGCAATTGCTAATGCGTTGCAAGGAAATGCAGATGCTTTAGTTGGAGCGAACTTCTTTTATGAAACTAAAGGAACGAGAGCAGAGAGAAATCAAAATATGACTATAGTTGTTATTGGCTATCCTGCTGTTTTCAAAAATTTCAGAACGCCCAAAAGTGAAGACATTTGGCTTTTCGGTAAGCAGGAGGCAGCAAGATGAAAACAACTTTTTGCTTAGGAACTATTGCTTGCATTTTGCTGATAGCCGGAACTGCGAGCGGACACCACGGAACAAGAAGTGCAAGAAACACTCTACCCGCAATTGAAATTTCTCCAGCCATTAAAGCTCTTCCCGTAGTTGCGGATTTATCTGTATCTGAAACGCGCGTAAGAGGCGAAGCAAGCGGAAAGATAGAAGAAGGTATTGAAAGTTTGCAACGGCAGGCAATAGCAAACGCGCTCGGACACAACCCTCCATCTATTACTGCGCCCGATGTTCTTATAGGAACAACATTTTTTTACACACAAGAAGGACATAATCTTGACGTGGTAGCTACAGGTTATCCTGCATTTTTTACAAATTTTCGTTCTGCCCAAGAAGGCGATGTTAATTTTTTAAGCGTTCATACTGCCTCGAGAAATGAAAACTTGAATTCAACAAGCAGTTCGAGTTATAGAGGTATGAGAATAACAGGAATTGTATTGACTTCTACCGTTTATGGCGCACCCATAGGCGTTCCGCTTATTATTATTGCTAACAGGAAGTCAAGAAGCCGGTAGCGACAATAGATTTTCCCGTTCGTCGAGAGTTGATGTGAGTAGATAATTTTTTTCATACAATTTTCGCCTAATTTGTAGAGACGCAATGCTTGCGTCTCCTTTCTGTTGTTGGCAAATATTATTTTTAATACAAACAAAAGGAGGAAACTAAATATGGGAAACATCGGAATTTGGAACATTTTAGTAATATTGCTGATTTTCTTGTTGCTTTTCGGCGCTAAGAAATTGCCCGAACTTGCAAAAGGGCTCGGCAGCGGAATTCGCGAATTTAAGAAAGCCGCCAAAGAAGTTGAAGACGAATTATCGACCGACAAAAGCGTAGCGGCAAGTGAGCAAACAGCAAACGACAACAAATAACGAAATGTCGCTGATTGCGCACATAGAAGAACTGCGGCGCGCGCTAATTCGCAGTGGAACCGCCATAATATTTAGTATGGTTCCCTGCCTCGTTTTTTGGCGGGAAATATTCGAGATTGTCGCAATTTATCCGCTTCGTTTCAGCGACCCCACGCCTATAATCATTTACACCGCCCCCGCCGAAGTGGTAATGCTTAGCGTAAAAATCGCGCTAACAGGTGGAATTTTGCTCGCCTCGCCGTTTATTTTCTGGCAGATTTGGAAATTTATCGCCCCCGCCCTCTACAAAAACGAACGCGCCGTAATTTTGCCCGCCGCAATCGCTTCGACCGTATGTTTTTTGGCGGGATTTACCTTTTGCTACTTTTTGCTTCCGTTTTTATTGCAGTTTTTAACGGGATTTGCGGCAGGGCAAGTCGAGCCGTTTTTCAGAATTGACGAATATTTTCGCTTCCTCATAAAAATGGGTTTTGCCTTCGGAATTGCCTTTGAACTCCCCGTAATTTCGTTTGTTTTGGCAAAAATGGGAATTATCGACCACCGTTTTATGATTAAATATTTTCGCTACGCAATTATCTTTATTTTTATAATCGCGGCAGTTCTTACACCCCCCGACGCCATATCGCAAATCTTGCTTGCAATGCCGCTTTTACTGCTTTACGCGCTCGGAATTTTGTTGGCGTTTTTGGCGGGAAGGAGAAAAAAACAATGACAAGCGGAATAGCCCTTTCGGAAATTCTTATAGTTTTGGCGCTAATCGTTATTTTAGTTAAGCCTAAAGATATTCCCGAAATTTTGCGCAAAGTTATAAAACTTGCCCATCAATTACGCGCCGAATTCAAAAAACTTACAGACGAACTCGGAAAAATCTGATGCTCAGAATGCCCAAATCTTATATGCGCCCTATTTTGACAGGGCAAAAAAGCGATTTTGTCGCGCAAATTTTGATTGACGAAAAAATAAACACAATCTGCGAAAGCGCAAACTGCCCCAACAAAGGCGAATGCTTTTCGGACGGCACGGCAAGTTTTTTAGCGCTCGGAAACATTTGCACCCGAAACTGCAAATTCTGCGCATTAGGTTGTAAAGACAAGGCACGCCTTGTCTCCCCCTCTCCCCTACCAATCGACGAAAACGAGCCGCAAAAATTTGCAACCGCCATAAAAAAACTCGGATTGTCAAGCGTTGTAATAACCACCACCACCCGCGACGATTTACCCGACGGCGGCGCAAATCATTTGGCAAAATGCGTTTTGGAAATAAAAAATCAATGCCCGAATTGCAAAATCGAAATCCTTATTCCCGATTTTAACGGCGACAAAAATTCCATTGAAATAATCCTGAACTCCCCCATCGACTGCATTTCGCACAACATAGAAATGCCGAAAAATTTGTATCCCAAACTTCGAGACAAAGCAGATTTTTCACGTTCCATAGAAGTGTTAAAATTCCTTAAAAACAACTCGAAAATCCCGATAAAAAGCGGATTTATGCTCGGACTTGGCGAAAGCGAAGCCGAAATAACAGACCTGATAAAAACGCTCGCCGAAATCCCGATAGACATTTTGAGCATCGGACAATATTTTAAGCCGACAAAACTCGCTTTCGACGTACAAAAATATTACGAAGCCGACGATTTTGAAATTTTCGCGGAATTCGCCCGAAGTTTGGGCATAAAAAAAGTACATTCGGGCGTTTTTGTAAGGACTTCGTATAAAAATTGTTGAATTTTGTGATTTGGCAGGTATAAATTATGTATTTTTGCCTGTAATAATAGTGGGAATAAATTACACACGTAGGAAACCCAATGCCGAAGACCGTTAAACAATCGTTAAATCCTGCTTTTTTGAAGCAAAAGGTTGAGCAGGAGCAAATCGAAAAATTCGACAAAGAATTCTCGGATATGCTTGGGCGTATAAACGAAAAAGAGAGCGAAGAATTTCATAAAGGGCTGATTAAAGATTTTTTGAACGCGGTTTATTATGAAAGAAAGCATTACATAAATACAAAAGACGATATTGACTTGGTTATTCATAATACCCAAAGCGAAAAATCGCCCGTCGGCGTGGTTATAGAAACAAAAAGTCCGACCGCGAAAACCGAAATGATAAGTTTGCAAAACCTTAATCTTAAGTCGCTTCAGCAGTTGGTTTATTACTATATGAAAGAACGAAAAACGCAGAAAAACTTTGAACTTCGGCATTTAATTATCACTAATCTTTACGAATGGTTTGTTTTTGACGCGCAAAACTTTGAAAAACTGTTTTACGGCGACAATAAATTTGTTAAACGCTTTGAAGAATTTGAGGCGAAAACCTTGGCGGGCACAAAAACCGATTTCTTTTACAAGGAAATTGCCAAAGACAAAATCGAAACTATAAAAAACGATATAATTTTCACGCATTTCGACATTCGCAAAGAAAATCACGAGCATTTATATAAGTTTTTTGCGCCCGAAAATCTCTTGAAAATCCAGTCGGAAACAACCGACAGCAACCAACTGAACAAAGAATTTTACGGGGAACTTTTATATATTATCGGCTTGGAAGAAATTGCAGACGGCGGCAAAAAAATTATCGTGAGAAAAAAAGAAAATCGCGACCACGGCTCAATTATAGAAAATGCCATTGAACAAATAGAATACAATAACAAAGCAAAAAACGAAGAAGATGCAGTAGGTTTTGCTTTCGATTTGGCGATAACTTGGATAAACAGAATTCTGTTTTTGAAATTGCTTGAAAGCCAAATTCTGAAATATCATTCGCAAGACAAAAATTACGCCTTTTTATCGACCGAAAAATTAAGCGGATACGGCGATTTGAATATGCTTTTCTTTGGCGTTTTGGCTAAAAAGATAAATGAGCGCAACGAACGGGTAAGCGCAAAATTTGCAAATGTTCCGTATCTGAACAGTTCGCTTTTTGAGCAAACGGATATGGAAAACGAAACGATTGGCATAAATAGTTTGGACGACAATGCCGAAATTGCAATTTATCCGAAATCGGTGTTAAACAAAAACGCAAGACAAGGAGACGTAAGCATTACGTCTCTACGATTAAAACCGTTGGAATATTTTCTGAAATTTTTGGACGCTTACGATTTTAGCGGCGAAAATTCCGATAAAACGCTGATTTCGGCGGCGGTTTTGGGTTTGATTTTTGAAAAAATTAACGGACACAAAGACGGCTCTTTCTTTACTCCGTCGTTTATTACGATGTATATGTGCCGCGAAACAATCGGGCGTTCGGTTGTGCAGAAATTCAATGAAGTCAAGGGTTGGAAGTGCGAAAACATTACAGATTTATACAATAAAATCGCCGATATTGCAATAACGGAGGCGAACGCGATTTTCAATTCAATAAAAATTTGCGACCCGTCGGTTGGCTCGGGACACTTTTTAGTATCCGCTTTGAACGAAATGATTTACTTAAAGTCCGAACTCGGTATTTTGGCGGATAAAAACGGAAAACGATTACGGGATTATCAAATATCAATAGAAAACGACGAGTTAATAGTGAAAAATTCCGACGGCGACATTTTTGCATACAACCCCAGAAACATCGAAAGCCAACGAGTTCAAGAAACATTTTTCAACGAAAAACAGACAATAATCGAAAACTGTTTGTTCGGAGTGGATATAAACCCGAATTCCGTAAAAATTTGCCGTTTACGCTTGTGGATAGAGTTGCTGAAAAACACATATTATCGTCCGTCCTTCGACTCCGCTCAGGGAACAGGTAAAGATTTAGAAACATTGCCGAATATTGACATAAACATAAAATGCGGAAATTCGCTAATCAGCAGGTTTGATTTACGCCGAATTATTGTTGAAGGTCGCGAAATCGGAAGCGGTAATTTAGCAACTACAACACAAAAAATTCACGAATACAAAACCCTTGTTTCTCAATACAAAAAATGCTCCGACATTAAAGAAGGCAAGAAAAACATTCGTGAAAATATCGCGAAAATAAAAAAAGAACTTTACGAAATAAAGAAACACCAAGATTTAGATTTTCTCGAATGGCAAGCAGCAAAAACGAAATACGACAACCACCTTTCTTCAATGCGTTTAGACGAAAAAAGATGGGACACTGAGCGTGAAAAATTAGAAAAAGAACTAGAAAAACGAGAAAAAACATACCAAGAAAAAGCGGCAAGCAACGCCTTTGAATGGAGCTTTGAATTCCCCGAAGTTTTGGACGAGAAAGGCGATTTTGTCGGGTTTGATTTAGTAATTGGAAATCCACCGTATGGAACATCTTTATTGTCGGAAACAGAAAAGAAATTACTAAAAAACAATTATGAAACATTTGAATATCAGGCGAATACATACGTTTTGTTTTACGAAAAAGGAACAAATTTACTTAAAGAAAAAGGGATGCTTGCTTTTATCACTCCTGCAACTTTTGCAAATCAATTTTATTTCAAAAAAATTAGAAATTTTTTACAGAAATATAGGATTGAAAATATTTGTAAATATTTTTTTGAGGTCTTTGAAGAAGCAGATATAGGTGATACGGCTACACTGATTATCAGTAAAAATGAAAATAAGAAAACAGACGTCAAAGTCCTTTTGTGCGACAAGCAAGAAGATGTGCTAAATCAACCTATACTACGTTTATATGAGGAATTTTTTAATCAAGATGGCACATACAACTTAAATAGTTCAGAATTCAACATTCAGGAATTATATACAAATACCGTTTCGCTAACAAGTGCAACAAATGTGATTGTTGGGATAAAGGCTTATCAAAAAGGCAAAGGCAACCCTAAACAAACAGAGCATACCGTTGAAAATAAAATTTTTACCGCAACGACAAAGATAAATGATACTTATATTCCGTGTATTATTGGAAAAGATTTTCATCGATATTGCCTTTTAAACAGCCCAGCGATGTTTTTAAGTTATGGCAAATGGCTTGCAGAACCACGAGAAACAGCTCCTTTTTTTGATGATGAAAAAATCGTTTTACGACAGACATCAGATTGCTTAATAGCACATTTGGAAACAAACAAATACATAAACCTAAACAACGTTTATAACATAGGGAAAATTGACGAAACGTTTAGTTTGAAGTATTTATTGGCACTGTTAAACAGTCGTTTGCTTAATTCAGTATATCAAAAAATCGCACAAGAGAAAGGACGTTTGTTTGCCGAAGTTAAAAAAGTCAATCTCGGAAAATTACCAATAAAAAAAGTCCCGTTGTCAGAACAGCAACCGTTTATTGCTCTTGTTGATGAAATTCTCTCTGCAAAAAAGGAAAACCCTGCGGCTGATACGAGTGAGTTGGAGAGGGAGATTGATTTGTTGGTTTATGGGTTGTATGGGTTGAGTGAGGAAATATAAGAATGAAAATCTGATACTTTCATTCTTATTACCAACACAAATATAAATGATTTTTACCTTATTCGTCTAGCCAAACACTCATTCGTAATATTTTCGAAAGGTATTGTTTCTTTTGTATCGGTTGTCTCTTCCACATTAGCAACAAAAGGATAAAGTCCATTACGCGTTATTTTCCTAGGCACTAATCTAAATAAATCAGAAACAAGCGTGGACATTTTTTCCTGTGGGTGCTCTACAATTGCTTCACCACATATTATTTCTAATTTCCCTAAACTTTCTTGCGTATCAGGATCTAAAATTTCCTCGCCTAGATAATAGATTTGAAAACGCTGACCTTTCGCTACATTATCAGCAATTCCTTTGTTAATAACGATTTTTTTATCGTCAATAACTTTAATTACTTTCGCCTCAATTTTTTCATTTGTCAAAACCATTTTAATTCTCCTTTTAGTAAATCTTTGTGGATTGTTGGCTTTATTTTAATTGCACAACAATCTTTTTTGTTGTTTTGCAGATTTCCAATTAGTTCATAGTGTTCGTTATTTGAAATATCGTTATCATAGAAAACAATTTGCATATTACCGCTTGTGTTAATTGTCTCTACAATTCCAATTCCAAGTAATTTTTCAATTTGACTGTCAAATTGTTGATGACAAATTGATACCATCATACCTTGTGAAAATAGTTCGTTTTTTTCTACTATAAACGTTAATTTTTTTGCTCTATCAATCGCTTTTACTCTTGGTAGAGTATATAAAACGACTCTCTCTTTTGATTTACAAATTCCATACGTAATAATACACATAAAATAACCCAATATAATTACCAAAGACAAAAGCCACATAGGGACAAGGTGGCTTGGTGTAAATATCCACCACAACAAACCTATTAGAAACGTAAAGCCAACTGTAATGCTTCCAACTAACAATTTGTCAATTTGCGTAAGAAATTTCCTCAAAATCACCTCTTGAAAATATGTCAAATTAGTTATTTTTTACTCAAAAACATTCTAAAATACTAAAATGCACAACAAGATAAACGAAATTATGGTAATGTTGTCAGACTTTCCGCCGAAATCGAACGCAACCTCATCTCCCAACGCACACGCGAAGTTCCCTCGCCCGTAAAAAAGTGGAGAAAGTTAAATTAGGTCGTCCGTTCGGCAGTAAATCGAAAGTCAAAAAATTAACAGGCTGAGAAATGGAAATCAAAGAATTGCTTGATAAAAAAAGTTCCCAAAAGCGTTATTGCTCGGATTTTAGGGGTGCATAGATTGACGGTGGCGGAGTTTGTGAAACTGTTTTATGGCGGTTAGATGATTTTATTAGCAAAAACGAGGGCGCTGTTCTCGTTTTTGTTTTTGGGATTTGGCAAATGGTATATTTAACAAAAAGAACCCCCAATAAACAAGGAGTTTATTATGTATTCATTAAAAACCAATGCCTGCAAAACTTTGAGAAAATCAGAGGCGCAAAGAATCTTAGGAGCAATGCGACGGGCTGCCGAGATAGCAGGAACTTCCGATATTACAGACGAGGAAATAAATGCAGAAATTGCCGCGGCGCGCAAAGAAAGACGAATTATGGGTGAGATTTGAATTTGGAGAAACGAGGGCAATCTCCCTCGTTTTTTGTTTTGGGGATTTGGCAAATATTATTTTAATGCCGTTGGGCTAAAAAATTAAAACAAATCAGGAGAAAAAATGAAAGAACTTATTGAAGAACTAAAATTGGAAATCGTTGATTTATTCGAACTTTCTGATATTACACCGAATGACATTGATGAAAACGCGCAACTTGTAAACGGCGAATTGGGTATCGACTCCATCGACACGCTTGAACTAACAATTATGATTGAGAAAAAATACGGCGTAAAAATCCCGAGCCCGCAGGTAGGGCGCGAAGTTTTTGCGAGCGTCGCAAGTATGGCAAAATACATTTCGGAGAACAGAAATCAATGAAAATTCCGATAATTCGCCACTCGTTTAACTGCGAAAATATTTCCAAACAGACGGCGACGGGCGCTCAATCAGGCGATAATTACGGAAAAACCGAAAAATTTGCCGACATTGTCCTTGATAATCTGCTTAAAAATGTAAATTTCGACGAATTTTCGTCCGCATTGTTTGTAGGAACAACCGTCGGCGGTTTAGACAGAAGCGAAAGCGAATATCTGAAAGCAAAAAAAACAGACGAAATTATCGGTAAATCTTTTTTGAGACACGAAGCCGGCGAAATGACGAATTTTTTAGCCGAAAAATATAAATTCAAGCAACATTTTACGATTTCCGCCGCTTGTTCTTCAGGACTTCACGCAATCGGACTTGCCAAAAAAGCAATCGAAAAAGGCGCCGTCGATTTTGCCGCCGCCATCGGAAGCGACGCCTTATGCGGACTTACCGAAAACGGCTTCGGCTCGCTTATGCTGATTGATCCGAGCGGAAACGCCCACCCGTTCGACAAAAACAGGGCGGGAATAAAATTAGGCGAGGGAGCGGGCGGCGTTATTTTATGCAGTGAAAAATTCGCAAAAACAAACAATCTCAGCCCCGAATTTTACATAATCGGATACGGCTCGTCCTGCGACGCATATCACGCAACCGCGCCAAGTCCAAACGGAGAAGGTGCGATTTCGGCGATAAATCAGGCGATTAACGAAGCGGGAATTTCGCCCGATAAAATAGACTGGATTTGCTCGCACGGCACAGGAACTTTAGACAACGATTTGACGGAAACGAATGCTTACAGAGCAGTTTTCGGAGAGAATATTCCGCCGTTTATGTCGTTTAAAGGCGAAATCGGACACACGCTTGCCGCAAGCGGAGCGATTGAAACCGCAATGGTTTTGAACGCAATGAAAAATGGGATAATTCCACCGTCGGCTGGTTTTACGGAGCAAGATGAGGACATCGGCGTTTCTCCGAATACCCAAGCAATAGATAAGCAAAGCAAATTCGTGTTAAAAACATCTTTTGGTTTTGGCGGAAACAATTCGGCGGTGGTAATTGAAATGTGCGACGTCAGGGCGTATTGCATACGCCCTGATGTTTGTACGTTATATTCAGGGCGTATGCAATACGCCCCTACAATTACGCAAACCGTAAAAATAACAAAAAGCGATTTAGATACAATGAAAAACCTATTGCCATCGTCTCTTGCCAGAAGAGTACCGACCGTATATCAGTTGGCGTATTTGGCGGCGAAATCAGTTATCGAAAGTCAGAAAAAAATCTCGGAGGCGACGGTCGCCCAGGCGATAATTTGCGTTTCCGCGCTTGGTTGTTTGGACGAAACTATTTCTTTTTTAGATAAATTTGACGAAACGGGTTTAGGCTCGCCTAAAGATTTTGTTTTTTCTACGCACAATTCGCTCGGCGGAATGCTCGCAAAAGAGTTCGGAATTAAAGGCGCAAATTTTACAGTATGCGACCGTTCCGTTGAAAGCGCGTTAAAAATCGCCGAGATTTTGGACGAAAAAGTAATATTAATTGTAGAATTTGACGATGCGAACGAATTTGCAGAAAAAGTAATGCAAAAATGCGGTAAAACTCGCTCGAATTCGGTAAGTTTTGCTACCGCATTTTTGTATTATAAATAACAAGAAAAAAGTAAACCAAAAGATTTGGAGAAATATTTGTTTTCAGTGAAATGGGGAATTTTTTTCTAAAACTGAATTTTTCATTCGTTTTTTTACTAATCCCTTGCGCACAGTTTCAGGAATATAGTATTTTGAAAGAAAATAAAGAGGAGGTTTGCCTTATGGAAATCAAAATCACAGACAATGTTTATAGTGAATTTGTGAAAAATTCGCGAAACATAGAAAATTCTCCTGTGAGAGATGAAAAAAAGGGATTTTGGGACATATTCGACGAAAAAGAATCTGACATTTCCCAAAATACAATGTTTATGAATTTTCTCGCTAACATAAATACCGAAATTCCTGCATAAGGAGATTTGATGAGACGAGAAAATGACCCGTTTGAGTTTCCTGTTTACGAAAACATCTCTCAAAAAGTTGCTGTTATTACGGCGGCAAAACTCTGTAAAACGATAAACACCGCACCTAAATCTTTATTTCCCGAAAATTTACAATGTAATGCTGTTGTTATGTGTGAAATTATAAATAAAATTCAAATGCGAAAAGTTTATTTCCGTGTATTCCACGACTGCATTATGGGAGAAATAAACGAGGTTGCATTATATTGTTTTTGGATAGTCAAGTTTGTTCCGTTTTATGCTGAAAAACAAAACACATTAGAATTAAATGTAAAAATAGCCGTTTATTTATTATTGAGAACACTCACGTATCACGTTAACAATAAAAAGTGTGGAACATTACGCATAGACGAAAAAACTCTTAATGAAATTTACTATGCTCTAAAAAACCGTGATTTATCAAAAGAAGCAATTATGATACTTGCAAGCGCGTTGGTCAGATAATTTTCTTTGTTTTATGTTTATTCTTTACACTATTCTCGGACTATTTTTCGCACTGATGTTCTGCGGAGTTCGGTTTTTGTCGCTGAATATTTTCGGAAAATCTGTCTGCAAAATTAAAAATGCGCCCCAAAATACGATTTATCTAACTTTCGACGACGGTCCTAGTCCGAATATTACGCCGCGCGTTTTGGAATTACTGAAAAAATATAATCAAAAAGCGACTTTTTTTTGCATTGCCGAAAACGCGAAAAAATATCCCGAAATTGTAAGAAAAATCGTCAAAGACGGGCATACTCTCGGCTCGCACGATTTACACCACCATTGGACAAGTAATTTCAGAATGACAAAAAAAATGACAGAAGAAATTGGCGAAAGTGTACGAATTTTGGAAGATATTCTAAATACAGTAAGGGCAGGTTTCAAACCTGCCCCTACGAAAATCCGCCTCTATCGTCCGCCTGTCGGGCTTTCAAATCCGCATTTGTTTGGGGCGCTCAAAAAACTGGATTTGCAATGCGTTGGTTGGTCGAAATCAACGCGAGACGGGGGAAACCGTATTTTATCGGCTATAAAAAACATTCCGAATTTGGCAAAGGCGACTGCCGCCCAAGACGGCGATATAATTTTATTGCACGACAACTCCCCTGTTCAAAATGAGGAGTTGTTTTTAGAAAAGGTTAATGGGTTGTTGGCTAATCTTCAAGAATTCCGGAAGAAATCTCTTCCTCTTTCTGTATAACTATAGGACGAATAAACAAATCTCTGTTTTCCCTTAAATGCCTAACGCGGCGATTTTGCAGAACTCTCAAAAGGCGCATTTCGGGAATGTCGTCCACGCGAATTTGGGCGGCAATGTTCAACAATGAGTCGAATTCTGCGCCGTTTTGGTTGGAAACGCTTATTGCCATTACGTAGTTTATGTATGCCGAAATGCTTTGATTTTCGGATAATTTTACCGCCCGCTCAAAATGATAGCGCGCTTTTTCGGGGTCGCCGCCCATAGACGCGGGCATTGTGCCGAAAAGCGTTATGAAAAACTCGTCAAGCGCGCCGTTTCCGTAGTCGGGGTTTAGTTCGGCTACTCTAAAAAGAAGCGCTTTTGCTTGAGGAACGGTTAGCGCAAGGCGAAAATTAGACCTGTCGGAAGTAAATGCGCCCATCCACGCAATTCCCGTCCAATAAAGCAAATCTATGTCGCGAATTCCGACGGCGGCAAGAGTTGCTTCGGGATTTTTTGCCAATTCCGCGCGAAAATTCGGGTGGCGCAATTCTAACGCCGAAAGTCCGTAGTCCCTTGCTCTAATGTACATATTTCTTGCGCGGGTAAAAAGGTGTCGTCTCATTATAGGGTCGCTTGTAGTGTCGGCGTTGTAGTGAAGAAACGCATAAGCGTAAGACGCAAAGCCCATAGCCGCCGCGCTTCTAAGCCCGACGTGCCTCGGATTTGCCTCGATAAGTCCCTCGTACATTTTCAGCGCCAAGGGAAGCGCCGCGGCTACAAATTCGGGGTCGTCGTCGTTCATTATGAAAGAGGCGTTTCCACCGCCCGAAAGAGTATCCGACACCCTGTTGAGCATTGTTTTTCTGCCGCATCCGTTCAAAAGAAACAGAGCAAAAATTAAAATTAATATCGAAATTTTCTTAATCATAAAGACCTCATATTTCTGTTATTTTTTTGCGTTTATATCCTTTAATACAGCTCTCGAACACATTGCGCCACCTATAATTGTGCCCGAAAATCCGCCGCCGGGAATTGAATACGCCGACGAAAGATACAAGTTTTCTATCGGCGTTTTGTGTTTGGGGCGTTCAAAAACCATCTGCCCCGGATTTTGCGCAAAACCGTAAGCGGTTCCCGTCGGATTTCCTGTGTAGCGGCTTATTGTTTTCGGCGTGCCTACCTCGTAAATTTCAACCAAATCTTTTATTCCGGGAAATTCTTTTTCTAAACGGTTTATCAAGATTTCGGCAACTTCTTTTTTCTTGTTTTTGTATTCTTCATCGCTTAAATTTTTCCAGTTTTCTATGTAGTCGGTTAAGCAAATTGTGGCGCAACTTTTGCCTTCGGGCGCCATTGAAGAGTCGATTTTTTCGTAATCTACAAAAAACATCGGGCAAGTTTCGTAGCCCGAACGCACGCTCTTCGTAAAATCGTTAAGCGTTTTTAAACTTTCGTCGAAAATAATAGTGTTGTACGCCTTAACGCCGACTGTTTCGAGCGTTTTTGAAAAGCCGATGTAAACAGACAAAAGCGAACTTGCACCTTTGTATTTACCGTATTCTTTTCGCAAAATATCGCTTTCATTTTTGGGAAGAATGTCGTATAAAATCGGAATTGCGCAGTTTGCGATTACTCTGTCGCTGTAATATTCGGCGGTTTCGCCTTTTTTGTTTTTCGCTTTTATTCCGACTGCGGCTTTTGTTTTTTCGTCGATAATAATCTCGTTTACGGTCGAGTTAAAAACAAGCTCTCCGCCGTTATCTTTAATGAATTTCGCTAAATAATCCGACAAATTCTGCGAGCCGCCTTTAACAAAATTTCCACCCCCCATAAGATAACTTGCCTGCGCCGACGAAAAATAAATCATCGAAAGTTCCATCGGATTATCGTGATAATAAGCGGTGTTCGCCGCAAGAATTAACTTCACTCTTTCATCTTTTACGTGCTTGTTCAAAAAAATTCCGAGCGTCTGTTTCATATTACTGAACAAATACGGCAAGGTTAACGGAAAAAACGCGAAAAGCAGAGGTTTATATTTCCCGAATTTTGAGATTTTATTTATATTTTTGCGAATTCCGATGACTGTCGAAAAGAATTTTTTTATCCCTTTTTTGTCGGCGGGGAAAAGTTCGCACAATTCGTTTATCGGCGCAATCGGGTCGTCTTTCATTGTAAAGTCAATTTTTTTGTCAGAGGTTTGGATTTTGTAAAATTCGGAAGCTTTCACTATTTCTATGTTATCAAATACTCCGAGTTTGTCAAAAAGATTGGTTTTGATGTCCTCTTTATAAAGCCCGTCCATTTCGTGCAAGCCCACTTCCATTTTGAAACCGCCGCGCTTAAATGTTGTCGCGCACCCCCCGGGAACCGAATGTTGTTCTGCAAGCAAAACTTTTTTTCCGTTTTTTGCCAAAAGCGCTCCCGACATCAGTCCGCCCAAACCCGTGCCGATTATGGCGACATCATATTTTTTATTTTCTGTCATTTTACACTCTTTCACAAAACAATTGTAAAACATTTCGAGCGAAAATACTAAATGGCGGGCAAAAAAACCGAAAAAATGCGATTATTGCAACATTTTAACATATTTAATAGTTGGCAAATAGTAATTTTGCGGCTTAAAAGATAGGAATTTACAAAAAAATTATGAGTTTTGACACTAAAAATCCACTGATAATACAAAGCGACGGCACAATTTTGCTTGAAGCGGATAATCCGAAATTCACAGAAGCGCGCGACTTGCTTTCGGGATTTGCACATTTGGAAAAGTGCCCCGAATATATTCACACCTATTCGATTACGCCGCTGTCTTTATGGAATGCGAAAACGATAGGACTTTCGGCGCAAACCATAATCGCCTCGCTCGAAAAATACACTAAATACCCAATCCCTTCAAATGTAATAAGTCAAATTGAGGAGATAAGCGGAAGATTTGGCAAAATAGAGTTGATAAAAGAGAACGGACGTTTAAAATTATGCTCCGTTGAACCCAAATTGCTCGCCCAGCTATCCAAAAACCCAAGTGTTTGCGATTATATAGATAAAGAGGGCGAAAATTACTTCGTGCAAGATAAATACCGCGGTGTTCTCAAACAAAAATTTATCGATTTAAACTATCCTATTAACGATATTGCAGGCTTTACCGACGGTGAAAATTATAACATAAAAATGAGAGAAGTCGGGCTTGACAAACAACCGTTCGTTTTGCGGAATTACCAAAAATTGGCAGTGGATTCATTTATCGGCGACGATAATTTGCGCGGTGCAAGCGGCGTAGTTGTTCTTCCCTGCGGCGCGGGAAAAACCGTTGTTGGCATAAAAACGATGGCTACTCTCGCAAAAAAAACGCTCATTTTGGTGACAAACATAACGGCGGCGCATCAATGGAAACGCGAAATATTAAACCGCACAAATCTGACCGACGACGACATTGGCGAATATTCGGGCGAGCAAAAAGTGATAAAGCCGATAACTATAGCGACTTATCAAATTTTGACATACCGTAAAGACAAAGAGGGCGATTTTTTGCATTTTTCTATATTTAATTCGCAGGATTGGGGACTTATAATTTACGACGAAGTGCATTTGCTTCCCGCTCCCGTGTTTAAGTTTACCGCAGAAATCCAAGCAAGACGTCGGCTCGGACTTACCGCAACTTTAATCAGAGAAGACAATTTGCAGACAGATGTTTTTGCGCTTATAGGTCCGAAAAAATTCGATAAACCGTGGAAAGACCTCGAAAAAGAGGGTTGGATTGCACAGGCAAAATGCGTAGAAATCCGTGTAGATTTGAATGCCGGAGCAAAATTGACCTATCTTTCGCTCGGAAAAAGAGACCAAATAAGAGAAGCGTACGAAAACAGAAATAAAATGCCCGTCGTTGCTGATTTGCTTGAAAAGCACAAAGGCGAAAAAATCCTGATTTTGGGGCAATATATAGAACAAATCGACCTTTACGGTAAAGAGTTCGGCGCGCCCGTAATTAAAGGAAACACAAAAAACTCGGACAGAGACGAATTGTACGAAAGGTTCAGGCACGGCGATTTGAACGTCTTGGTACTTTCGCGCGTGGGAAATATGGCAGTGGACTTGCCCGACGCGAACGTCGCCATACAGGTATCGGGAATGTTCGGTAGCAGACAGGAAGAAGCGCAACGGCTCGGCAGAATACTTCGCCCCAAACTTAACGGCTCGCAGGCGACATTTTATTCTATAGTTACGCGCGACACAACCGAGCTTGACTTTGCGATGAAAAGACAGATTTTTCTTGCCGAACAAGGTTATCCGTACGAGATTATTTACGAATAAAAGAAAAATTTAATTTAGTGGTAAAAAAACAAGCAAATTTCGATTTATTGTATTATACTAATTAGATATGGAGAAATTTATAATAAATGAACAATTTAAACGAAGGAGTAAGACTCAAATGAGAAAAATTTGGGCAGCGGCATTAGCCGTAATGATTTTAGTATCGACAGCAGTAGCAGGACCAGATCCTGATGAAACAAGAAACATCAGCAGATTTGGCCACGTGGGAGTATGGAACACTTTGTCAGCGCAAACATTGGGTTATGGCAGATTAGCACTTAATGTCTATGCAAACCATTCATTAGACAAAGATTTTATCAAAAATGTTTATCGTTGGGAAAGTCTTAGAGTACCAACCAGTACACTTCACTTTGATCCTGACTGGGATTATGTAGATGCGCGTCCAAGCATTACAACCTTTAATTTCAGTATAGCCTACGGTTTAACGCGGTTTTTGGATTTAGGCGTTATGCTTCCGCTTTATATAGACAACATAGGAGACGGTTTTACTTTCCCTAATTTCTCTAGAGCAGGCTTGAACTGGGACTGGCCCGGCAGAGGTGATGATCCTCTTGCATGGGTTGGTGATGGTTTTTGGACTCAGACAGGCATTGGCGATTTGGAAGTATCATTAAAATTCAGATATCCGCCCGTACAGCGTAATAACTTTTTCCAAATGGCGTATTACGGAGCGCTTACAGTTCCGACAGGTGTTGCTAACCACGGCTGGTTCCCGAGAGGCACTCAGTTTTTGGACCAAAGAATGGGAGCGGCATATATGTACGCGGGAGCGGACAATCCTTACACCGCTGATTTAAGGTCTAATACAGGCGCATACAACAATTTTACATCAGGCAGTCCCGAAGTAGATATGAAAATGCTTTGGACTTGGGATTTCAGAGAAATGTCTGATAACTTCCCTGTCCTTTTCCACATAAACTATGGTTTGCGTTGGATTACCCAGCATAGAAACGACCACGTGTTTTATTTGAACAGTGCGCTTGAAGTTCGCCCTACTTATTGGCTGAGCCTTTTTGCTGATTTCTCGGCGGCACCAAGATTTGGAAGCATAGCGCGAGAAGAATCTTTTGCATTATGGGGTCAGGGAGAACCGAATGAACTTAGACCAGGAACATACACAATCCAGCCAACTGCAGCCGATCAGTATTACAGAGGACGTGGATTACTTGACGACCCGATTCGTATTTCTCCCGGATTTGCCATTATGACGCCTCCCGGAATTACAGTCAGTATGGGTTTTGATATTTCTCTTGCCCACGAATACGGCGTATTCATTGGCGACAGACAAACATCGCAAACCGGCATGACACGAAACAATGACGGAACACTTGAAGCAAGCGGCACTCCCAGCAGTATTCTTATGGAAACAGGTGTTGAGCCTAAGTTGAGATTTGTAGCGTCGCTTGGTTGGAACGGACTTACTATTCCGAGTTTGCCGATTATGGCTCCGATTGAAGCTCCGAGACCGAGAGATACTATTACTGTAAGAGACACAGTATTCCTTGAAAGATTGATAATCGACACACTTGTAGTAGAAGTGGACAGACCGGTTGTGCCGACTCCGACCTTCACTATTAACGCATCGGTTGCGGCAGGTCAGGGAACAATAACCCCGATGGGAATAAACGAAGTAAGAGAAGGACGACTTGTAGTTTACAATATCGCTCCTGCACAAGGTTTCTCTATCGGACAAGTTCTTGTTGACGGTATAAATGTAGGCGCGGTTATGCAACACACTTTCCCAAGTGTTTCGCAAAACCATACAATATCGGTAATTTTCAATCAAGACCCGATTGAAATACCTGTGGAAGCGCCCGTTGCATTCGAAATTCCGAGAGAAGGATTGGTATTGAGAGGCGTTAACTTCAGAATCGGAAGCGCTGAATTGCTCCCCGAATCGTTTTCAGCTCTTGACCAAGTTGTTCGCTCGCTCAGAGATTGGCCAGAAGTTCGCCTTGAAATTCAAGGACACACTTCTGCGGAAGGCGTTCGCTCGGCGAGAAGAATTCAGAATAACCTGAGATTGTCTCGTGAAAGAGCATACTCGGTTATGCAATACTTCATACAGCAAGGCATTCCCGCGACACAACTCAGAGCTGTCGGTATGGGTGAAGAATTCCCCATAGCAAGCAATGATACGCAAGCAGGAAGAGAAATGAACCGTCGTGTAACTTTGGTTAGAATCGACGACTAAGCAACAGCCCCAAAACGGCTAAAAAGTTGCCTGTGAGAAATCACGGGCAACTTTTTTATTTTAGAAAAGATTACACCCGCCAAACGCAAAATGCCAACAAAGCAAAACATTACTACGTAAGTCGCTATAAAACAACGAGTTATTCACACCCACATTAACAACAAGGCGAGAGCTGTTTTTTTTGCACAAATTCACTTCCAGTGTTTTTTTATGATTTTTTGTGTTTTTTTGTGTTTTACGTGCAGAATTATAGTATATTATATGAGTATATTTGTTTTTATTAGATAATTTGGAGTTTTGAGTTTATGGAAAACCTTGGATATATGTCCTACGATGTTACGCTGTCGGGTGCTGCTGGAGCCACGAAGAATAAATTCGTGATGCCCGCCGACTTGCGTCCGTCTTTTCAGGGGCAAGGTAAATTCGTAATATACTCCAACGTAAAGTTAAGAACATTAACTATTATTGATGAAAAAACATACACGGACATTTGGGAAAAAGCCAACCCCGTCCAAAGAAGAAGTTTCAACGCGCGCCCGTATGACCCAAAAGACGACGCGCAAGCACGCGGCTCATTTTCTGCAAGCCAAATGGATTTGCTCGGAAACCCTGAATATGTAATTTTTAGCGCTCAAGATAAATATATATCTGTACAAAACCCCAATACGGTTAATTACGGAGAGATATCTGACGTCGATGAATTGATTGATTGATAAGCAGGAGATAAAGGTTATGATAAACGCAAAAAAAATCTATTTTTTGGGCATAGGCGGCTCGGGGTGCTCCTCGATGGCGTTTTGGCTGAAAGCGCGCGGCTTCGACGTGTGCGGTAGCGACCTTTGTTTAAGCGACGTTGTAAAAGAACTTATTGTAGCAGGTATCCACGTTCATATCGGGCATTCAGAAAACACGGATTTGCAGAAAAGTGATTTGGTGGTTTATTCCTCGGCAATAAAAGACGACAATATCGAACTTGTTTTTGCAAGAAATTCGCAGAAACCGACAATAAAAAGAGCGGCAATGCTTGCAATGATGGCAGAAGAGTGCAAAAACGTTATTGCGGTTTGCGGTTCGGCAGGAAAATCGACGACAACAGGTTTTTTGGCAAGTATTTTGAACGCGGCGGCGCTTTCTCCCTCGGTAATTGTCGGCGGCATTTTTTCAGGGCAGAAAAGCGGAGCGCAAATCGGAAACAACGACGAATATTTTATTGTAGAAGCGGACGAATACGACAGAAGTTTCTTGGAAATGAGAAAGGTAAAACTTGCCTTGTGCGTCGGAATAGAAGCGGAACACCTCGACATCTACAAAACATTCGACGGCGTAAAAGAGGCTTTTTTGCAGTTTTTCGGCAAAGTGGTAAACGACGGTTCGACAGTGCTTTGCATTGGGTCGGCGGGAGTTCGCGAAATTTTGTCTCAAATCGGCTGTGAAAAAATAACTTACGGATTTTCGGCAGACGCGGAATATCGAGCAGAAAACATAAGATACGAAAACGGAAAAACTGTTTTTGATGTTTATGAAAACGAGAATTTTTTGGGAAATGTCGAACTTAAGCTTATAGGCGAACATAACGTATTAAACGCGCTCGGAGCGATTTGCTCTGCATTGAAACTCGGAATTTCGTTTGAAACGGCGGCGCGCGGTGCAGGTGAATTCGACGGAATTAAAAGAAGAATTGAGAAAATTACCGAAATAAACGGAATTACAGTATATAACGATTATGCGCATCATCCGACAAAGATTTCGGCAACCCTTGCGGCATTGCAAAACGTTAAAACAAATCGGCTTATTACGATATTTCAGCCGCATACGTTTACAAGAGTGCGTGATTTTGCCGAGAATTTTGCAACCTCGCTCGAAAATGGCTGTGATGTTGTGCTTATGACTGAAATTTATCCCGCAAGAGAAAAACCGATTGAAGGCGTCAGCGAAGAAAGTATTGCAAAGTTTTTCAAGAAAGCGACATCGAAAATCGTTCCGCAAAAAAACATCGCGGAAGAATGCGCGAAAATTGCCAAAGCGGGCGATATAATCGTGGTAGTCGGCGCGGGTAATATTGACGAGGAAATTGAGAATTTAATAAAGGAATTGGGAAAGAATGGCTAAGAAAAGAAGAAAAGGTCCCAACGCTCAAAGAAAAGCGGCACAACAACGGGCAAAGGTTTCCAACTTTTTCGGGCGCGGCATTATTGCGGCGGCTGTAATTGCAGGAATTGCCTTTGTTTACTCGGCTGTGCTTCCTGTTGTAGGAGAAAAAATAACGCCTTATATCAGCATACACGGACACGAAATAAGAGGCGGAGAAAACTTGGATTTGAGTGCAATAGAAGATATTCTGGAACTCGACGAAAACGCACACCTTTTTAATGTATCGACCCGAGAAATTTCCAAACAGATAGCAAAAATCGAAGGCGTGGAAAAAGTCAGAGTAAACAGAAGACCGTTTGAACAGTCGCTTGAAATAAGGATTACACAAAGAACGCCCAGATACCTGTTCGTTATAAACAACGAATTACTGTGGGCTGACAGATACGGATATTTGTGGGCGAGCGAAAACATTGAAACGAGAGGCAATATTCCTCTGATTGTCGGACTTCGAGTTTTCCAAAGCGAATTTGGGCGTCGAATCGTTCCCGAAGACCTTAAAAGGTTAGAAAGAACATATTTAAGCGTAAGAGGAACGGGGAGAAATGCAAACAATATAAGAAGTATGCATTTTAGGGATTTTGGGATTGTGGAATTTACGGCAAGCAATATTTCGGTGCCTGTTCGCCTGAACGGAACATTGAGGTTCGGACTTGACGATTTCGTAGTATTTGAAGATATTTTACGCAGAAACAGAAGAGCTCCCGTGCGCTATCTGGACGCGTTTGAAAATGTCGTTTATGCAAGATAGTATAGGGGGACATATTATGATAGATACTGAAAAAACATTAGTGGCTATTGACCTCGGCTCAAGATGGGTTAAGGTGGCAGTTGCAACACAGGACGAAGACGGAGAATTGCATATTCCCGCATACGCGATGCGCCAAGCAGAGGGCTTTTCTAACGGCGATGTGAAAAATATGGAGAAATTAAAAAGCTGCATTTATTTGGCAATAAAAGAAGTCGAGGAAAACTGGGGCGAGGATATTGACCCGTCTAAAACGCCTGTTTATTATTCCGTTTCGGGCAATAACATAAGCGGCAAAAACACCGCCACCGAAATGCGGCATATCCAAAGCGTCGATTATGCAACAAAAATCGGAGAAGTCGGCGAAGAAGATATTCGGTGGTTAAAAAAATCGCTTGAAGCGTCCGTATTACCCAACGGCTTCAAAAAAATCGGAATGATAACACAATGTTTTCAGGTGGACAGCAACAGAGCAATAGAAAATCCGATAGGTCTCAACGGACAGGAAATTAAAGCGGCTGGGCACATCATTACGGATTCTCAAAGCCATATCGCAAATTTGGAAAGTGTTATAAGTAAAGCATTTGCGGTCGATAACGACGACGTGGAAGAAGGAAATATAAAACTTATTCCTGTTGCGGCAAGTTTGGCTTCGGCGCTTGCGGTTTTGACGGAAGAGCAGAAAGATGCAGGAGTTGCAATCGTCGATATTGGTGAAGGTTGCAGTGATTTATCGGTGTTTAGAGATAAATATCCTGTTTTGACTTGTTGTAATGCGGAAAGAGCAGGCGGAGCCATTACCAAAGAAATTAAAAAACTGCTTCAGAATATAAGCACGGATTATGCGGAAAGCATTAAAAAAGAATATGCTTGCGCCAATCCCGAAAAAACAGGAAGCAAAGAAACTATTCAAGTTGATTTTTTGAACGGTGAAAAAGGCATTTTACTGGTCGGTACGCTTGCTTCGTGGGTTCGTGATATTGTAATACACTTGTTCGGAAATGTAAAAGACGCACTGAACGGCAACATAGCAAATACAACCTACAGAAATATTATTTTGCAAAACGGCATAGTAATAACAGGCGGAACGTCAATGCTTAAAGAAATTTCGTCTATTGCTATGCAAGTTCTTGATTTGCCCGTAAAAATCGGCAAGCCTAACGTTATACCGATAAAAGAATTTCCAAGATTGAACGATGACCCGAGTTTCAGCACACTTATCGGACTTTGCCAATACGGAATGGAAAACTACGAATACTCGGAAGGAGTAAAGAGAAAGAAAAAAAGCGGTTCCGCAAAATCTAAAAACAGAAACAGCGGTGGAGTCGGAGCGTTTTTTAATAATTTGAAAGAAACAATTAAAAACATACAAATTTCTTAAGGGAGGATTTAAATGCCTGTTGATTTTTCAAAATTAGGGTTGGATATTGAGCCTGCGGAGCTCAATATTGGTGTGGCTAAAGGTAATAGGGCGGACTCAACAGCGCTCAGACAACCAATGGTACAAACAGCGCAATCGGTTGCTGTGGAGAGCGATTTTGATGAGGATTTTGTGTCTGCGAACTTTATAATCCCAAAAATCAGAACCGTAGTACTGAGTTGTGGTAATGCCGGCGGAAACATATTGAAACACATTCTCACAAAAAATCCTTGTGAAGATGTCGAGTATATTATGACCGATACCGATTATATGGCGTTAAACAAAAAGCGCACGGATAATTGCAAAGTAATGCTTTTGGGCGAAAAGACCTGCAAAGGTTTCGGCGCAGGGATGCACCCGGAAATCGCAGAAGCGGCGGCTAATGAATCCGAAGAAAAACTGCGCAAAGTTTTACGCGGCGCAAGTTTGGTATTCATTATTGCAGGAGAAGGCGGCGGTTCGGGAACAGGTTGTTCGCCCGTTGTAGCAAGAATAGCGAAAGAAGAAGGCGCTAATGTTATCGCAATGGTCACCAAACCGTTCAGATTTGAAGGCAAAATAGTGATGAACAGAGCCGCTAAAGGCATAAGCGACCTGAGAGATCAAGTTGACGCGATTGAAGTTATCGACAACCAAAAAGTTTTCTGCATAGGCGACGCCAATATTCCCGCTTCGGTCAGATTTTCTAAAATCGACGAGTTCGTTTCGGATATGGTTGCAGGTTTTGTGAATGTAACAAGAGACGCATCGACAATCAAACTTGACTTCCAAGATTTAAAGAAAACCTTAGAGGAATGTCAAGGGGATCTCTTCATAGGAGTGGGAGAATCGACTTATGACGCACCCTCAAACGGCGCGCCTTGGGACTACGGCGAACAGGCAATGATGGAAGCGATTGAGCGTGCGATTTCGTGCCCGCTTATCGACGGAGTAAATATGCAAAACGCCAAAGGTGTGATTGCATTGTATCTTGTCGGCGACGATATTCCGCTCGAAATTCTCGAAAAAGCGCAAGACGCGATTAACCTGAAAGTTGATGCAGAAAACGCAAACATTGTTTTCGGCGCAGATTTCAACGAGAATATGAACGGAAAAATCAAAGTTTTCTTCATCATAGCAGGACTTAACGCTTCCGAAGACGAAGTAAAAGAACACGTTGCATCATCGTTTATTGTAAAACCAAGCCCTTTTGAAAAAGGTGAAAAAATAAATATGTTCGATGGAAATGCAACAACAACAGAGGTGATAAAAATTGAAGAATTAGTCGGCGCTTCACAAGGAGTATCGAATATAACTACTGATTTTACACCAAATTCGGATACGAGCGAACCTGCAACGCAAACAATAACATCTACAGCCGATATTCAGAAAGTAAACGAACATAGAATAAAAGGCTCAAACAGCGGCGGAAGCATTTACGGCATTGACAGAGAAAAAACAAGCACCGAAAGCGCTGATAAACAACCAACTCCGTCAATTTACGGATTTGAAAAAGCGCCTGATTTTATGAGAATACAGTGTCAATAACCCCAAAATGAAGGGAAAAAAGCCGAGAACAAAATACGTTCTCGGCTTTTTTAACAAATTATGAAAATACTCGGAATAGACCCCGGCTCGCGCGCGCTCGGCTACGGGATAATAAATGTTGCCTCGTCAAAACTAAGCCCCGTCGAATACGGTGTTGTAAAATTAGACGTAAAGCAGGATTTGCCTTTTCGTTTGTGCGGAATTTATGAAAGCGTAAAAGAGGTCATAGAAAAACACAAACCCGATTTAATAAGCGTGGAAACGCCTTTTGTCGGCAAAAACATAAATTCGGCGTTTGTTTTGGGACACGCGCGCGGGGTAGTAATGCTCGTCGTCGGACAAAGCGGCGCAAAATACAGCGAGTTCTCCCCTACCCAAATAAAAAAAGCGGTAACAGGAAACGGATTAGCCGAAAAAGGGCAGGTCGAATATATGGTAAGAGCGCTTTTGGGACTTCCCGCAGACAAAATAAAAGACGACGCTTTCGACGCTCTTGCTTGTGCAATTTGTGGGTATAATTATTTGGGCGCGAACAGATAATATTGTATCTTTTTTATCCGCCGTATCACTTTCTGCAAGATTTTTGCAATTTCTGCCACTTTCTCTTAAGCCAAATATTATTTTAGTATTAAATCGTAAAACACAAAATATGTAAGGACGCTCTTATGGCTCAAAAAGAATATTCCGTCGGATATGCGTTGTTTATAGCTTGCGCGGCTGCTTTGGGCGGCTTTCTGTTCGGCTTTGACACATCCGTTATAAACGGAACTTTGGACGCATTGCGCTACAAGTTGGGCGCAAACGACGCGCAGTTGGGAATTGCGGCGGCGATAGCGGTTTTGGGCGCGGCTGTCGGAGCGTTTTCGGCGGGAACTTTAGCCGACAAATTCGGGCGGCGCAAAGTTATGCTGGTTGCAAGTTTTATCTTTTTTATGAGCTCCGTCGGCGCGGGCTTCCCGTATTTCCTTACGCTTTTGGGCGTGCATGGACACTATATGGCGGAATTTATCTTTTGGCGCGTGTTCGGCGGCGTTGGTATCGGCGCGGCAAGTATTATCGTTCCCGCATATATTGCCGAAATTGCGCCTGCGCCTTTGCGCGGTCGGCTTGCGAGTATGCAACAGCTAGCAATAGTTTTGGGGATTTTTGCGGCGTTATTGTCTAATTATGTATTGGGGATTATAAGCGGCGGAGGCGGCGCGGCAATCATAAACGAGTATCGTGAAATTACAGGCGTAACAACAATCGGCGCTTTTGAAACTTGGCAGTGGATGTTCTGGATTGAATGTATTCCCGCGGCGCTTTACGGTCTGCTCATCATATTTATTCCCGAAAGCCCGCGCTATTTAGTCGCTCGGCAACAGTCGGACAAAGCAGGCGAAATTTTAAGCAAAATTCTTTCTCCCAACGTTGTGGCGCAAAAAATAGAAGACATAAAAAAGAGTCTGACTTCCGAGGTTGCGCCGAAATTCAGCGATTTGCTCGAAAAAATAGCGGGCAAAACACGCCTTAAGCCTATTGTTTGGGTTGGTATAGGCATTGCGGCGCTTCAGCAGTTTGTCGGCATAAACGTTATTTTTTATTACGGCAACGTTCTTTGGCAATCGGTCGGTTTCACGCAACAAGACGCTATGATGACCAGCGTTATTACTTCCGCCGTGAATATAGCCAGCACGATTATCGCAATAGTTTTGGTTGATAAAATCGGGCGCAAACCTCTGCTTTTGGCAGGCTCTGTCGGTATGTTCGTCGCTCTCGGCGTTTTGGCGGTAATTTTCGGCAATGCGGGATTGGACGCGTACGGCAATCCTAAAATTCACGGATTATCGGCGTACACGGCGGTTATAGCGGCAAATCTTTACGTTGTATTCTTCGCTTTTTCTTGGGGACCTGTATGCTGGATTTTGCTCGGCGAGATGTTCAACAACAGAATTCGCGGCGCGGCGCTTGCTTTGGGCGGATTATCGCAATGGCTTTCTAATTTTGCCATATCGGCGACATTCCCGATTTTACTTGCAAAAATAGGTTTGGGCGGCGCTTACGGAATTTACTGTTTCTTTGCTTTTGTGAGCATATTCTTTGTATTGACCAAAGTAAGAGAAACCAAAGGAAAAGAACTGGAAGATATGTGATTTCTTGAATTATGAAAAATTTCAGCGAAATTATAGCCGGTATTCCCGAAAATTCGGGCGTGTATATTATGAAAGATATTGCCGACGAAATTCTCTACATCGGCAAAGCGATAAACTTAAAAAAGCGCGTTTCCTCGTATTTTAACGACGGCGGCGACGGGCGTTTTCAATTGCCCGCGCTGGTTTCCAAAATAGAAAACATTGAATTTATTGTTTGCCAAAACGAGACGGAAGCGTTGCTTTTGGAAGCAAATTTAGTGCGCGCCCACAAGCCGCCGTACAACCTTTTGCTCAAAGACGACAAGCATTATCCTTACATAAAAATAACAAAAAACAGCGACGAATTTGCGCGAATTTTGATTGTGCGAAAAGTGGAAGCCGACAAAAACGCGTATTTTGGTCCTTTTACCGATACAACCCAACTGCGATTGGTGGTTGGCGCCCTCAAAAAAATCCTGAAAATTCGCTCTTGCAACCTTAATATTTCAAGCAAAAAAACGCTTCGTCCTTGCATAAACGCGGCAATGAAACTGTGCCTTGCTCCTTGTAATCAGTCTGTTAGCGCAGAGGATTACGCGATTTTTACCGAGCAGGCGATAAAGTTTTTTCAGGGGCAACAGCGCGAAATGATATCTTTTCTTGAAAATCAAATGGCGGATTTGTCGCAAAATTTGGAATACGAAAAAGCGGCGAATATCAGAGACATACTTTTCGGAATAAAAAAATTAGTTCGCAAACAAAACATAGATTTTCGCAATCCAAATCTTGACTGCGACGTTTTTGCGGCTTGCGAACAGAATAAATTCCTGTGCTTTACAACTATGAACGTGCGAAACGGAAACCTTATCAATCAAAACAATAAAGTTATTCCGATAACCGCGTGGCATTACGACGACCGCGCAAAACTGATTGTAGATTATTACACGACTTCAGCAAACGCCGTCCCCAAAAGCATTGTTTTGTCGCAGGAATTTTCGGAAGAAGAGGATTTAATCCGCGATTTTATTTCGCAAAAATACAAAGCACGAACATTTGTCGCAAAAAACGGATATGCCGCAAAACTTGTTAATTTAGCGCAAAAAAACTGTCAAATTTATCTTGCGCAAACCTATATAAATAATCCGACCGAAATTTTGGAAGAATTGGCGCGAGTATGCAAATTGCCAAAAATCCCAATAACAATAGAGGCGTTCGACATAAGCAACGTCGGCGATAAATTCTGCGTTGCGGGAATGGTGAGTTTTGTAAACGGAATGCCGAATAAAGCGGATTATCGGCGCTTCAAAATAAAAACCGTATCGGGTCAAAACGACTTTGCAATGATGATGGAAGCAGTAAAAAGACGACTTTCGCGACTTGTCAAAGAAGAAAAACCGTTCCCCGATTTACTGCTGATTGACGGCGGAAAAGGGCAGTTATCAGCGGCTCAAAAAGCAATCTCGCAATTTGAAAACCCGCCAATGGTTATTTCGATTATCGAAAAAAAAGAGCTGATAATTTCACCGCACTGCAATTTTTCCGAAATTCAGCTTGGAGAAAGCCACCCTGTCCGACGACTTTTGCAAAGAATTCGCGACGAAGTTCACAGATACGCGATAACCTACCACAAAAAAATCCGCGGACGTCAATTTAATCACACAATTTTGCTCGATATCGAAGGAATAGGCGAAAAAAAAGCGGAAGCGCTACTGAAAACATTCGGAAGCGTGCAGGAAATTTCCGAGAAATCGGTTGAGGAATTGATGACGGTTGAAGGAATAGGCAAAAAAGACGCGGAATTGATTTTGGTTGAATTGAAAGAGATGTTTTAAAAACGCTCCCGCCCATTATGTAGAGACACAATGCTTGCGTCTCCTTGCCGCACGATAGACAACGTTAATATTCACAAAAACACCGTAAAAACGCCTACGAAAAAATGATGGCATTAGACAAATTGGCAATTTTACACAATTATGCAAACCTTACACCAATCTTGCGATTTGGTCTTACATCTATAAAATATCCCATTACTCCAAGTATCACTCCAAAACCTAAAAGCACAAGCATTGTTTCCATTTTTACCTCCTTGAACTGCTTAACCACAAACCGATAGAAAATAAAATCAAAGATATGCCGGCTCCAACAATAAGCATTTCAGTGCTACTTATAATTCTGTTAGTGACAACATTATCAACCACAAAAACGGCAAGAATAATTTTTGCTGTGTCAATCAAAAATTTCCCGATTTCACTCTTGTGCGTATTCTTTTCGTTTTCAACTGCAACTTTGCCTATAATTTCAACTCGTGAGAGTTTTTTACCGCGCTTAAATCTCATAATTATTCTCTCTTTCTTTCCTAAATATACTATATTTCCCTGCCCATTATCGAAATTACTGTAAATTTTTCTATTAAAAGACAAACCACCAAAAATCGCCATAAATCGAAAAATCTCGTCAGCTCGCTGTGAAATTTATTATTTTCCGTTCCGAAATATGTAATTAAGGAGAAAAAATGACGAGTTTTTGGAAATTGCTTTCGCTGATTTTCGGCACTAAGCAAGAAAGAGATATGAAAAAATTGCGCCCCGTTCTTGCAACTGTGAACGCGCAATGGGAAAGCATAAAAAAGTTATCGGACGACGAACTTAAAAATAAAACCGCGGAATTCCGCCAAAGATTAGAAAAAGGCGAAACGCTCGACGACATTTTACCCGAGGCGTTCTCGGTTGTGCGAGAAGCAACTCACAGAGTTTTGGGCGAAGGAAAAATCGTAAAAGACCCGATTACAGGCAAAGATATTCCGTATATGGCGCACTTTGACGTCCAAATTCTGGCGGCTACCGCGCTTCACAACGGTTGCATCGCCGAAATGAAAACGGGCGAGGGAAAAACGCAGGTCGGACCCGTTGCGGCATACCTTAACGCGCTCCCCGGAAAAGGCGTTCACGTCATCACGGTAAACGACTACTTGGCAAAGCGCGACAGCGAGTGGATGGGCAAGATTTTCAACTTCTTGGGACTTACCGTCGGATGTTTGGATAAGACCGAGCCATCGTCTCAACAACGCCGCGACGCGTATAATTGCGACATAACTTACGGAACGAACAACGAATTCGGCTTCGATTATTTGCGCGACAATATGGCAATTCATCACACGCATTGCGTTCAGCGCGAACTTAATTACGCCATTATCGACGAAGTGGACAACATATTGATTGACGAAGCGCGAACCCCGCTTATTATTTCGGGCGCCGCCGACAAAGACAACAAAGAATACGAGGAATTACAGCCGCTTGTGCGCAAACTTGTCGCCGCTCAGCACAAACTTATGAGCGATAATTTCACAAAACTCAAAGAAAAAATCCAAAAGGAAGAATACGACCGCGAACTGGGACTTTTAATGCTTATTGCAAAACGCGGCGAGCCCAAAAACCAAATTTATCTGGATGGAATGAAGAACACCGACATCGCAAAAATCACTCGTTCGGTCGAACAGGAATTCTTAATTGAAAAGAAACTTCACACTATCGACAACGAACTGTATTTTACGATTGAAGAAAATCAGCACTCGGCGGAAATGAACGAAAAAGGGCGCGAATTTATCGGCGGCGCAAACAAAGATTTCTTTGTGGTAAACGACTTGGCGGTAATAATCGGCGAAATAAACAACAACGCCGACCTCACAATCGAGCAGAAAAACGAACTCCGCGAAAAGGCGCACGCAGATTTTTCGGAGCGTTCCGAGCGGATTCACAGCGTAAGTCAGTTGCTTAAAGCGTTTGCGCTCTACGAAAAAGACGTAAACTATGTTGTTCAGGACGGGCAGGTTTTGATTGTCGATGAATTCACGGGACGTATTTTGCCGGGGCGCCGTTGGTCGGACGGGCTTCACCAAGCGGTAGAAGCGAAAGAAAACGTGAAAGTTGCAGGCGAAAGTCAAACTTTGGCGACAATTACTTTCCAAAACTTCTTTAAAATGTACAATAAAATTGCGGGAATGACGGGAACGGCGGCGACCGAAGCAAAAGAATTCGGCGACATTTACAAATTGGACGTTATCCAAATTCCGACAAACCGCACAATAACAAGAATTGACGCGGACGACGAAATTTACAAGACAAAAAAGGAAAAATTTGAGGCGGTCGTCAAAGAAATTAAAGGTATTCAAGAAAAAGGCGCGCCGATTTTGGTGGGCACAGTTTCCATAGAAATGTCGGAATATTTGAGCCGAATGTTGGAGCGAAACGGCGTCAAACACGAAGTTTTGAACGCAAAAAACCACGCGCGCGAGGCAAGTATTATTGCGCAGGCTGGTAAAAAAGGCGCGGTGACAATCGCAACAAATATGGCGGGTCGCGGAACGGACATAAAACTTGGCGGAAACTTTGAAGCGCTCGCCAAAGAAAAACTGCGGTTTGACGGCGAAGACCCCGAAGCATTCACCAACGAAGAAATGCTTGAGCGCTACCCCGAACTTGTCGGCGAAATAGAAAAAGACCAAGCGGAAGTTTTGGAAGCAGGCGGACTTTTTGTTCTGGGAACGGAAAGACACGAAAGCAGACGTATAGACAACCAGTTGCGCGGACGGGCGGGACGTCAGGGAGACCCCGGTTTGTCGAAATTTTTCCTTTCGCTCGACGACGATTTAATGCGAATTTTCGGCTCGGACAGAATGGCGGGAATTTTGGACAGAATAGGCGTAGAAGAAGGCGAAACAATATCGCATTCACTACTCACAAGAGCAATCGGCAACGCGCAAAGAAAAGTCGAAGGACGAAATTTCGAGATAAGAAAACACCTTAAAGAATACGACGACGTAATGAATATGCAGAGAACGGAAATTTACGGTTTGCGCCGTCAAATTCTCTTCGGGGACGATATTTCCAAGGAAATAAAAGAGCAGTTTGCGGGCGCGTTGGAAGACATTTTAGTTAAAACCTGCGGCGAAAAAGATAGAAATCAGTGGAATATTCAAGAATTGGAACTTCAATTAGCGAATGTTTTCGGCATTGTAATCGACAAGGAAAAATACAATTTTGCCCAAATCAGCATAGAAGACCTTTTTGACGGGCTTTGGGCGGAAGTGAAAGAATATTACGAAACCAAGGAAAAACGTATCGGCACGGAGCAACTTCGCGAATTGGAACGCCGCGTTTTGCTGATAAATATCGACGATTTGTGGAAGCACCACCTTTACGAAATGGATCACCTTAAACAGTCGGCGCACTATGCAAGTTTCGGGCAGAAAAACCCGCTTTTCGAATACCAAAGAGAGGGCTTAAAAGCCTTTGAAGCGCTTCGCGGAAACATTGCAAAAAAGACGACAAGTATGCTTTTCCGTGTAGAAATTGTAGAAAACGTCGGATACAGAAATCAAAATCGCAGAGTGGTTGAGTTCCACGGCGGCGCAATGCCGATTATGGGCGGACAGCGTTCTCAAGCGGCAAAACCGCAAAATCCCGCCACTCCCCCAATCCCGTTTGAAAGACAAATGCCAAAAGTCGGACGAAACGACGATTGCCCCTGCGGAAGCGGAAAGAAATACAAAAAATGCTGCGGAGCGGCGGAGTAAGTTATCGGTTTGTGTTTTAGCGTTGAGTTTGGTTGTCTATATTTTACCTGTTGTGAATTGATGATGGCTCGCAACCGTCTGCTTCAGCTAGTTGCGGAATTTCGCGGATTTGTTGGTAGATGCAATTAGGTATTACGCAATTTCTTACCTCTGTACCTTCCGCCCAACAAATTGCGAGAATGCTTATCACCCAATTATAATCCAAGCGTGGGCATTTGAGTTAATCGCTATTGCACCGATGTCTGTTGTATCTTTTCGGAGAGCAGACGGCGGCACTCCGAATACACCTGTAGGTCTTGAGCTAGAAAGTCCCATAGCATTATTTGCTCCCTCGGCATTATAAAATACAGAAGAAAATGTTGCGCCGTGAGTACCCGCCTAAAATCCCACCGCCTTCTACAGTTGAACTGATTAATACTCTTGGAGTTGCCAGTTATTATCCCTGAAGCATAAGAATTTGTGAATGTTACGTTGTGCGCGTTAAACGTACTACCTACCAATCCACCACCGGATACTTCCCCTCGACCGTAAACCGATAGATTACCTGTTGAATAAGAGTTCTTATCGGGACCCAATTGTTGGTAAGTTCAATATCAGCGCCAAAACATTAATAAACTTGCCCATAAAGCAACCCTCCTGTAAAAAATTAAAGCAAGAACAGTCAAAGGCTGTTCTGCCCAAAATTCATATTTGCGAAAATACTGAAATATATCCTATTATTTTAATTAGAAACAGGCTGGCAGAACAATCTCAACGGGCAGTCTTGACAACAATATCGGCATTTTATTATTTTCTAAACTTGTTTAGAACTTGTTTAGTTTAGAAAAAAGGAGCAAAAATGAACACTAAAGAAAGAATTATAGCCGCAACTATAGAACTTATTAAGAAAAGCGTAGAGAATACCACCAATATAAGCACCAGATCGATTACACAAAAAGTTGGAATAAGCGTAGCCGTTGTTAATTACCATTTTCAGAACAAAGAGCGGTTGTTTGACATTTGTTTGGAGCGAATGCTATGCGATGTTCTCAAAACTTTTAATCTGTCGGAGCACAACCATTTAGATATGCAGAAACATAAACTAAAAACGGTTTTTGATTTTTTGTCCAAATATTCTGCAGTGGCAAGAATATCTACGCTTGTAAATTTCACAAAGATTTTTTTTGAATACAATCTTGATAATAAAGAGCAAAGAGACGCTATTCTTGACTTGTTGGTGGATAGTTTATTCGGCAATACCGAGCCAAAACCCGAAATCAGACAAGAAAAGAAAGGAAACGAAAACTCGCAGAAATGATGGTGAGGCAGGAATTTTTTATCGTTTTATAGCCATAATATGTAATCTGCAATTTTGCCCTCATTAATTTATACAAACACTTAAATGTAAAATAATATTTGTTTCTGAAAAATTAGGGGATTTTATGATTTTGGAAAAAATTTGGACGTTTTGTGGTTTTTATTTTCGGCATTTATTATTTTTGAACTTAAAGAAAGGAGCCAAGTTATGACGAGTGCGATTTTTCAGACGGAAAACAAAAACGACCTAAAACTTTTTGTCGCCTTAGCTAAAAGACAGGGTATTTTCGTTAGATATATTAAAACGACGCCAACACAACCTAAAAAGGAAACAGATATTCTTGGCGAAATATGCGGAAAATGGAAAGACAGCAAATCTGCAGAAGAAATGATTGAAGACATTTATTCAGCAAGAACGTCAGGTAAAACAAGAAAGTTGGTCGAATGGTAGAAACAAAGTATTTGCTCGATACCAATATCTGCGCTTTTCTTATAAGAGACAGATTTAATATAAAAGAAAAAATTCGGCAAATAGGCGGATTAAATAGTTGTGCTATATCGGAAATTACATACGCAGAATTATATTATGGCGCCGAAAGCAGCGAATATAAGATAAAAAATCTTGATATTTTGGATGTATTTGCGAAAAACATAAAAATAATCCCAATAAGAAAGACAATTCCGTTATTTGCAAAAGAAAAGGTAAGATTAAAAAAAAAAGGACAAATAATAGATGATTTTGATTTACTAATAGGAACAACAGCGGTTGCAAATAATTTAATTATGGTCAGCGAAAATGAAAAACATTTATCTCGCATAGAAAATATAAAATTAGAAAATTGGGTACAAAGGCAATGAGCGATAATTATCATATTCCTGTTTTGCTTAACGAGTGCGTCGAACATTTGAATATCAAAAAAGATGGTATTTATTGTGATTTTACGCTCGGTGGCGGCGGACATTTTGCCGAAATTGCGAAAATGTTGGGTAAAGACGGAATTGCCATCGGAATTGACAGAGATTTGACGGCAGTAGAACGTGCCACTCTGAAATGGTCAACAATATCGGAGGCTGAGCCTGTCGAAGCCAAAATAATTATAGAGCAAAGCCCGTTTTCGCAATTTGCGGAAATTTTGCAGAAACACAAGATTGAAAAAATTGACGGGATTTTGATGGATTTGGGCGTTTCTTCACACCAGTTCGACGAGGGCGAGCGAGGTTTCAGCTATAGAAGCGACGCGCTTTTGGATATGCGGATGAACAGGAACGACGAAAAAAATGCCGCGGATATAATAAATTTTGCGAGCGAAAGCGAACTCGCGGAGATTTTAGGCGAATACGGAGAAGTAAGAAACCCGCAGAGAATGGCAAAAAAAATTGTTGTAAGCAGAAAACTGAAGAAAATTGAAACAACGGGCGAATTTGTAGCGATTTTGAACGAAGAATACGGAAATTTGCAAAATGCGGTGTTATCGAAAATTTTTCAGGCGTTCAGAATTGCCGTAAACAGCGAGTTGGACGAACTGAAAACCGCCCTGCAAACCTCGCTGGAATATTTGAATACGGGCGGACGAATTGTGGTGCTTTCGTATCATTCGCTTGAAGACAGGATTGTGAAAAATTTTCTTCGCGACAATGCTCAAAATTGTGTTTGCCCGCGGGAATTGCCGAAATGCGTTTGCGAAGGCAAGGCGAAATTAGAGCTTATTACAAAAAAATCTCTCGTTGCGAAAGATGATGAAATTTCAGATAACCGCAGAGCAAGAAGCGCGAAACTTCGATGCGGAGAAAGGATAAATTTATGAAGAATTTGTTGTGGTTTTTCTTTTTTGGCGCGGTAGCGTTTGTGTTTGTTTTGGAGTCGAAAATCAGCGACGCCATTGAGCGCGACATTCAAACAAGAAGAAACGAAATAGCCGTTATAGAAAAGGAAATAGCCGAACTGAAATTACATATAAATTCGGCGGTGTCATTAAGCGACATCCGAAATTTTGCAGAAAGCCGAAATATGGTCTTAACAAATCCGATGGACATAATAACTCTTGAAACACGGCGAAACACCTACACTGTCCGAGGAGAAAATCGTAGTATCGTAGAACAAATAATGTCGCTTTTGGAGTAAAAATGACTATCGGAGACATTTCTGCAAAGTTCGTTAATTCGCTGAAAACCGATGGGTTTATACACCTTTCGATATTTGTTTTTTTTCTTATATGCTTGTTTTTTATAACTCGACTTTGGGAATTGCAGATAGTCAAAGGCGGCGACAAAAGAGAATTTGTCAGAAATTCCACCGAAAGAACAATCCCCGAACATCCCAGACGCGGAAGAATATTAGACCGAAACGGAAACGAAATAGCATTTTCCGTGCCGATGAGAGATAACAGAGACACAACATTAACAAGATGGACAAGAGTTTATACATATACAAAATCCGCGCCTCTTATCGGTTTTGTTAAAAGAGACATAACGCAGGCGGGACTTGCGGGTGTGGAGCGAGCTTTCGACAATTATTTGGCAGGCGAAGTAGGATTTTCGCAGTTTCGCAGAGACGGTCGCGGACGGCTTGTTCCTAGGTCGGGACGAATGCAACAAAACGTAAGGCACGGCTCGGACGTTCATTTAACAATCGACCTTAATATACAAAGAATAGTCGATGATGTGCTTGCGGAAACCGTCCGAAATTCCAGAGCGAGCGGCGGAATGGCTATAGTTATGAACCCGCATACAGGCGAAATTTACGCAATGGCTTCAAATCCGAGTTTTGACCCGAATGTTAGCCGAACCACAGTCCCCAAAAACAGAGCTATAGGCGAAAATTATGAGCCGGGAAGTATATTCAAAATAATCGCCTTTGCCGCGGCGCTCGAAGAAGGACTGATTACTCCCGACCAAGTTGTTGATTTATTGGGCGGAGAATTTCAAATTCCAAACGAACGTCCGATAAGAGACCCGTTTCCGCTGAGCGAAACTACTTTTTCCGAGGCGTTTCGACTTTCGAGCAACATTGCTTCGCTCAAAATTGCGGGCAAACTCGGCAACAGGTTATTTTACAGTTATATAGAAAGATTTGGAATGGGCGCCCAAACAGGCATCGGGCTTTTTGAGGAAGAGCGCGGAATTCTTCACCATTTTAACAATTGGAGAGCCCGCGACGCTATGAGTATAAGTTTCGGAAACGCGATTTCGGTCACTGCTTTGCAAATGGCTATAGCAACTTCGGCAATAGCCAACGGCGGCTTCATTTTGCGCCCGCAGATTTACAGAAGAATTACCGACGAAAGAGGTCGCATAATAACGGGCAACAACGGACAACGCCGCGAAACAAGACGAACGGTCGTTAGACAGGTAATTTCCGAAGAAACCGCCGAAACTATGCGTTTGCTTATGAGCGACGTGGTAAACGAAAGAGGAACGGGACGAGCCGCCTTTATAGAGGGCTTAAACATCGGCGGAAAAACAGGAACAAGCCGTATAGTTCGCGGCGGCAGATACCTTGAAAACAACTATTGGGCGTCTTTCATAGGAATTACTCCCATAGACCAGCCCGCGCTCGTTGCGGTCGTTTCGGTTTACGACCCGTTGCGCGGCAGATTTGGCGGTCCTGTTGCGGGCGCCGCCGTCGCACAAATAATGAAAAATATTGTCGCTTCACCCAAAGTAACAATCGGAAAAGACATTCGCTTATACCGCGACACCACAGAAGCAGCCACCCAACATTGGAGCGACCAACAAAGAGAAATAAGAATTTTTCCAAATCTAACAGGTCTCGATTTAAGAACGGCAAGAAGAATTTCATCGGAAAGCAGAATTGATTTTGAAATTATGGGAACAGGAAACGTGGTATTGTCTCAAGACCCCACAGCGGGTACAGAAGTAAGAAATCTTGCGCGCGTTGTACTTTTCACCGACTCTATTGACACGCAAATAACAATGCCGAATTTTGTAGGAGTGAATATCAGAGACGCAATAGAAATGCTTCGTCAGCGCGGAATAACGCCGACCTTTGTAGAAGAGGGAATAGGAAGAGTTCGCAGACAATACCCGACAGTCGGCACATTTTGGCAAGAAGGAATGCCCTGTTCACTGTTTGTAGAGAGAGGAATTAGTGATTTATGGTAAAATTTAATAACATTGTTTACGACTCGCGCACAGTAAAAAAAGGCGATTTATTCTGCGCAATCAAAGGATTTTCGGTTGACGGAAACGATTTTGTCGATACCGCAGTAAAGAACGGAGCAATTGCCGTTTTATCCGAAAACGAAAAACCGAAAAATTTCCCTGCAGAATGGATAAAATGCGGAAACGCAAAACAAGAAATGGCAAAAATCGCAAAAAATCATTACGGCGTTAATTTTGACGAAATTTTTTGTTCCGCTACCACAGGAACAAACGGAAAAACAAGCATTGCCACAATAACCTACGAAATTTTATCTCAAATTTTCGGAGAAGAGAATGCCGTCCTTTTGGGAACTGCAGGCAACAGAGTTTGCGGCGAATTTTTTGAAGCAGAACGCACCACCCCCGAAGCTGTCGATACATTAAAAATGCTCGGCACCGCAAAAAACAAAATTAAAGCATTTTCTATGGAAGCGAGTTCGCACGCGCTTGTTTTGGACAGACTTGCAGAGTTCTTTTTTGACTTGGTAATTTTCAGCAATCTAACGCAAGATCACTTAGATTTTCACGGCACAATGGAAGATTATTATCAGGCAAAAAAACGACTTTTTACCGAACACGTAAAACCCAACGGCATTGCAATAATAAACATCGACGACGAATACGGAAGACGGTTGTTTGGGGAATTGGGTGAAGCAGTAAGGGCAGGTTTCAAACCTGCCCCTACAAATGTGTTTTCCGTAGGGTTTTCGCAAGAGGCAGATTATAGAATTTCAGACGCGCATTGCGATACGTCGGGAACATTTTTCAAAATAACGCGAGAGCAACGGTTGCCAACACCACAGAAAAAAACACTGAAATTCCGCACAAAACTTATAGGGCATTTCAACGTAATAAACTGCGCCCAAGCAGTCTGCGGCTTGCTTGCCAAAGGTTTTGACGAAACCGCAGTAATCGACGGACTTGCCGCCGTAAAACAAGTAGAGGGACGAATAGACAAAGTTGAATTGAACTCCCCTTTCAGCGTTTTTGTGGACTACGCACACACTCCCGACGCGCTTATAAAAGTGCTTTCGACCGCAAGAAAGCTCTGCAAAGGAAATCTTATATGCGTATTCGGCGCAGGCGGAAACCGCGATAAAACCAAACGTCCGCCAATGGCGGAAGCAGTAGCAAAAAACTGCGATTTTGCAATTTTAACAAGCGATAATCCCAGAAACGAGGAGCCAAGTACCATAATATCCGACGTAAAGGAAGGTTTTCCGTCAGATTTTCCGTACGAAACAATAATTGACCGAAAAGAGGCGATAAAATTCGCGCTGAAATCCGCAAAAGCAGGCGATTGTGTTATAATCGCGGGAAAAGGACACGAGAAATATCAGGAAATCGCGGGAGTTAAGCATCACTTTGATGATAAGGAAGTGGTGATAGAGTGCCAAAGAGAAGAGTATTAAAGTTCAATTTATCGCAATTTCCGCATTTATAGAAGCAGAAAAGCGCCAATCTTGCGACGTATTCCTGTTTTTATCGCCTCTTACAAAGCCCGAAAAACGAAGAGAATTGCTTGCTCTTATTCCTAAATTCGCTGAAATTCTGTGATTACCGTTTACCGCAAAACCGTCCGCCATATTGTGGCGCAATTCACCGTCGAAATTTACGTAGGCATAAGTGTATGAAATCTCTGCGCTCCCTGCATTTGTCGGCAAAAAACGAAAGCCACCGCGAGCCGCCGTATAATTTCCCGAATTATTTTTGACTGTACGCCCAAAAGTTTCTTCTAAAAAAATATTCAGCCAGTCCCTCGCCACAAATGTTTGCAAAGGCTTAATATTTATGTCTCTTATCAGAAGTGTAATGTTGCCGCCGTCTGTTTCTTCGATAAATCCTTTGTTTGAAAATCCCAAATGAAAACGCTCCCACATATACAAAAAGTTTGTTTCTTCTTCCAAAACTCGCCTGTTTCTTTGTGGAGATATACTTGTTGAGGCGCCGAGCCGAGCGGAAGCTCTTATGGGAATTTCGGGTGGCATAACAGACAAATGCTGATTGTAAGATATAAGAGAGTGCGAGATTTTTTCACGCAAATCGTCGTTAATATTTGCCGCAAACGGCAGATAAATCAGCCAAGCGGGCGCAGATAAATCATTATTTCTGTCGTGGCGAACATCGCCTTCACTAAGCAAAAAACCTGAAAAACTAAGACCGTTTCGCATATTATAATGCCAATTTACCGAAAAATTATTGCGAACAAAAAAATCAAGCGCATTGCCGCCCGATACAACAATTTCGCGCGCGACATAATCGCCGAACGGACTTTCTGTAAAACCGCCGAAAATCGGGTCGCGTATATGCGTTCCCGTTCCGCTCGGCACTCTTATGTATTCCCAACGGCGCTCGTTTCTCGATTCACTGCTTAAATTCCAAGTTGTGTTTATTCCTTTGGAATGGTCGTCGGAGACTACTCGGTCTTCAAGCGTCAGTAAAAATGTCGAACTGCTGCCTTCTCGCGTTTCTTCGTAAATAAAACTTCCCGACGAAGTTAGGGTGCGATTTCTTGAAAAATCGGTTGTTAATGCCGACGAAAAAGCAAGTGAATGCAAGGTTCTTGTTCTGGAAAAGTGCGAATTCTCCTGCGATGTTCCCGTTTCATTATATGTAAAGGAATTGGAAAATCTTCTGAATTCGTTGCGATGCGTTATTCCTGCCTCAATTCTGCCGTTATAATATTGCGCTTCGTTCAAAAACCAGTCCTCGCGCGCAAAGAAATTAAGGCGATTATCTCCAAAATCAAAGCCGAGCCCCGCGTTTTGAATACGCCCCGCGGTTGATTCGGAATTGGTGCGTTTTGTGTATAAATAACTGAAATCAAATGGTGTTTGAGCGCCGCTTTCAAATCCCGCAGAAATTCTTTGCACCAATTGGCGATTATTTTGTAGGGGCGTATTGCATACGCCCAAATCGCCGTTGTTCGTTGTTGCAGGGCGTATGCAATACGCCCCTACGTTATCAAAATATCCGCGTCCGTAGCCGCCCGTAAGAAGAACATTACGCTGAAATCCCGCAGAAAACATATTTTCCCACAGCGAATACGGTATGGAGTTCTCAATTCCCCAATTTCTGCTTAATTCGTGATTATCCAAGATGCTGTTCACAAATAAATCGCCCGCCACGCTTGCTGTAAATTCGTTTCGCACAACAAAATTATTTTCCAAATTTGAGGAAATAAACAAATCCGCGCTGAATGCCGATGAATTATTATGCCTGTCGCCGATTACAGAAAGCGTATTTTGGTCAAAATTTTCGCCCGCCCCTGCAATGTTAATTCTTAATTGGTCGCTTGGCGCATAATTTATGGAGATTTCGCCTTTTACACTTTGAGACGGAAGCGCGACTTCGCCAAACGCCGAATAATTGCCGTTTCCTGTGCCGACATACAAATAAATAAAGTCCAAAACCGCGCTTGCTGCACGCTCCACTTCGTCCAAAAATTCGGGGGTATATCCAAGCCCGAGCGCTAAAAACCATTCCCGTTGAGACGGAAAATATGGAGCATAATCGCCGTCGCCGACAGCCGTTCGCCTAAACCTAACAGTAAAAAGGTCTTTTACCAGATAAACATCTTCGGGATTAGCGACCCATTGATAAATTCCGTTTTCGTCCAAAGAATAAATCCGCTCAAAAGCCTGCACTCGCAAAACATCGTTTCTGTGAATTGGATTACCAAGCATTAAAAGCGGCGAGGTGTTGCCCGAATTACGTATCAATTCGAGCTCGTCTCGGGTGAAATCTCTTTGAGAAGATTCAAAAATGTCCCTGTCTAAAAAAAACGAAAAATCAAAGTTTAATGTTGAATCCAAAAGCGAAAATTTGTTTTGCGCGCCCGTCAAAAAACTGTTGTATTCAAAATTGCGATATTTGTAATGTATTTCTATTATTTGTCCGCTTCTTATAGGAGTTTGGGCGGTAAATCTGACTGAGGCTAAGTCATAATCGACGATGTAGTTTTCAAATTCTTGTTGCACCCCTCCGTCAATCAAAACTATCACGGAGTTTGGTATCAGAAAAACGTGCGAGCCGTCTCTTGCCGTCAAATTGTAAATTCCGCCCTGAAGCCCCGCTCTCGGCTCAAAGCGCATATATCCCGAATTTGTTCCCGAAATCCCTGCAAATACGTTATTTTTGCGCCCGATTTCGTCGTTTCTTAACTCTAAAAAAACACCTTTGGGGGTATAAAGTTCGTTCAATATTCCATCGTTTCGACTTCTTATTTCCAAATCTCCGACAATCGCGCTCCATCGCGGCAGACCGTCTGCTCCGAAATTTTCGACTTTCATATAAATTCTGTCCAATTCACCTATCTCGCTCGTTTGCCCGTCAAGCGAAGACGATTGGTCGTCGATAAAAGCCGAAATTCGCGTGTTTGAGTCGATATACCCGTAAATTTCAACCCGAAGCGTTTGTTCCATAGCGACTTCCCCGTTGCTTCCGACTGAAACGCCGATGGTTTTTGTTCCCTCAAAATTTATCGCTTCGGCTCCGCTCAGCGACCGGTTAGAGCCCTCAAATCCTGCCCCCCATCGGTCGCTGAGCGAAGCCGAAGCGTCCGAAACAAAAACGGGTAAATTTAAGCCGTAAGTTCTTGAAATTCCCGGAAACAGTTCTGTATATTCAATATTGATTTCTTGCCCGGCTCTTACTTCTTCCGCAAAAACAACAGCATTATTTTCTGCGACAAACCGCCAATTCGGGATTTCGCAAGGCTGTTCACAAATTATTCTGACTGAATTCGGGTCAACAATGACATTCGGAAGCGCAATTCTGTTTACAGAGGTGTCGAAAATGAATATAAATTCTCTTTGTTGCGCTCCGAAAACAGCCGCAATCAGAAAAAAAAGTGTAATTATTACTTTTTTCATACGCTATTTTTTGCTTTATGCAATAACGCTTATCAGCGGCAAATCCCACTTATTTGTGTCTGTAGTTTTGGAAATGCGCATTTTTACTCCTTAATTTTTTTTATGAACAACAAAACGCCATATTCTATTATGGAAAATATTATTTTACCACAAGTCAAAGGAGAAAAAGGCAATGAAGCAAATAAAATTAACTGATTTTGAAAATAAATCGACCTTAAACGTCGCTGTCGAAATCGACAAAACAAAACTTATCACAAAAATTTCAGGCGATATTTCGCAAATCGATTTTCCGAAAATATCACCAACGCCGACACGCAAAAACGAACTTTGGACTATCGGCTGTTTTGAGATATTTGTGAGCCAAAACGGCAAATCCTATAACGAATATAATTTCGGGTTCGACGAAAATTGGGAGTGCTTCAATTTTTCGGATTATCGCGAAAATCAAAGTCGTCCTCAAGTTGCCGTCCCTCCGAAAATATCTTGTGAAATTACCGAAAATTTGTTTGTGCAAAAAGTCGAATTCGGCGAAAATATAATAGGCGAAAATCTTTTTTCGATAACTGCCGCAATTAAACTGAAAAGCGGCGAATTTTTGTATTTTGCGAACAAACACTGCGGAGAAAAGGCAGATTTTCATATAGCTGAGGCGAGAGCGCTGATTATATAACACTCTATGTTTTACATTTTTTTGACAGCCTTTAAAAGTTCCATAAACACAGGCACAAGATACGCTTCATCTGTGTTTTGCACTTTTTCTATATTTAAACTTGCCCGTCCGACAATATAACTTTGCGCCTCTTTTATCGCTTTTAGAGGAGATTTTTTCAAAAATTTTCTCAGAACATAAAGTTCTTGAAGTATAATGTTTCTATTCGGATTTATATTTTCAATGTAAAGTCGTTTTCGGGTTAAATTCGGCTCAAAAATGCTTAAATCATCGCCGAATTTTTCTTTACAAAATTCTATTATACGCCAATAATTAGCAATTCTACCGTCATATTCTTTTTGAGGATTTTTTTTGTTGCGACAAGCCGAATTCTCCACATAACGCCAATGGTAAAAACATTCTTCTACATCGGCTATTTTATCGCAATAATACACAACCTGACCAAGCATAAAATCGTCATCACCCAATCCTCTCGGCGGGTAAGATATTTTTTCATAAATTTCGCGTTTAACAAGTTTATTCCAAACAGCCGTAGCAGCTGCAGAACCGCCGAACGAAGCGAGAATTATACGCTCAATTTTACTTTGCGCAAAACCGGGGGCTTTCATAGGAACAATCTCACCATTTCTAGTTCCTGCAAAAAGTCCGCAACAAACCATATCCAAGTCCTGCGAAATAGCCGTCCCCAGCATAACTTCAAGCATATTCGGCTCTATTGTATCATCGCTGTCAATCATAATAACATATCTTCCGTTTGAGTTTTCGAGCCCTGTTTTTCGCGCTAAGGCAACTCCTTCGTTTATTTCTTTATTTACAACGATTATTCTGCTATCTTTTGCCGCATATTCATTAAGAATTGCTAAAGAATTATCAGGAGAAACGTCATTTACACAAACTATCTCTATATTTTTGTAAGTTTGGTTTATTATACTATCAAGACATTGACGCAAATATGCTTCTACATTATAAACAGGGACGATGACGCTTATTAGCGGCAAATCCCGCTTGTGTGTGTGTGTGTGTGTGTGTGTGTTCAAAGATTTCACAAGCCGCATCTTGTATTCCTTTATTTTTTTAGATTTTTTAATTCCCAAATTAAGATACTATTTGCCGCTAAGAAAAAGAGTATATTTTAACAAAAGAGATTTTATTTACATACAACAAACATAGAAATATACTATTTTACTTAGGCGAGAATATTGAAACTTTAACCATCGGCAACATTTTCCCATAACGGCAAAAAATTCCCCGATAGGAAAATTTTTCCTACCACAAATAAAAACAATTCGTAATTTTTAATTCGTAATTCGCAATTAAATATCGCTTGGCACACATTTTGCATATAATTCAAAAAAAAGGAGGGTTGGGTATGTTGCAATCCATTTTGAGCGGTACACAAAGAAATCAGGCGTTGGCAAAAACATTGGACGCAAGAATGGCTCGTCAAAGAGTTATCGCGACAAATATTGCCAATATAAATACGCCGGGATTTCAGCGAAGAGAGGTGACGTTTGAAGACGCGCTTTCTACCGCTATAGATAGGTCGCGGCTCAGAGGCGCAAGAACAAACGGCGCGCACTTACCAATCGGACGAACTGCAATGAACGATGTGCGGCACCACGTAATAACTCCTGTTGATAACACAATGCCGAGCGGCGTAAACAATGTGGATATCGACCACGAAATGGCGCAGCTTGCGGAAAATCAAATCGGATTCAATCACGCGTTGAGATTTATGAGAACCGCGTACGAAAGAATGAATTCGGCAGTTCAATTGCAGTCGATAAGATAAAAGGAGGAGGTAGATTATGTCTATTGAGGGAGTTTTTTCGACAATGAGAATAAGCGCTTCGGGAATGAGAGCGCAAAGAATACAGCAAAGCGTTATTACGTCGAATCTGGCGAACATCGAAACCACGCGAACGCCCGAAGGCGGACCTTTTAAGCGCGAATTTGTGGTTTTTGAAGCGGACGGTCGCGATACAATGACGGCTATCCGCGAAGAAAGAGCATTGGCGATAAGCAAGACAAATCTTAACCATTTAAATATACCGTCCACCAGATTTGCAATGCACGAAGCGCAGGGCGGAATGGGTGTGCGAGTTGCGGAAATTCGGCAGGACAGCCGTGAGCACAGAATGGTGCACAATCCGTCTCACCCCGACGCAAACGAAGAGGGATATGTTGCAATGCCGAACATAAACGTTATTGAAGAAATGACAAATATGATAAACGCCACACGCGCATACGAAGCAAATGCAACAGCATTTAATGCGACAAAACAAATGATGATGGCGGTATTTCAAGGATGAGGGGCGATAATGGATAATCAGGGAAAAGCGAGGTAGTAAATGGAAACACAAGCAACGAGAGGACTTGCGGATTTGCAAGCGGTTATGGCGATGGCGAGGCAGAAAAACCCCGCGCTTGCCCGTACTGCAAATACGACCGCGACCACGACAGACAATCGAGTTTCGTCGCCGCAAAAAACGGGTTCCGCGCAAAAAACGGGGCAAGTTTTGAGAAATACAAGCGATGTATCAGTCCAATCGAGCAAATTAGTGGATTTATTTTACTCAAAAACAGAAAAAACGCAGGAACAAACAATTATTTGCCTTGGTTCTCGTTTTGACGCATACGCATAAATTATTTTTTGAGGAGGTTTTGCTATGGGAAACATTGATGCAATTCGTGCGCTCGGCTCGTCAAGCCAAGTTTCGCCGATGCGCAACGTGCAAAAACCGAGCGAAATGACAGGTCCGAGTTTTAAGGACACTCTTTCGGGTTTTCTTAAAGACGTGAACGCAATGCACCTTAATGCCGACGACAAAGTTATGAGAATGGCTGCAGGCGAAATCACGGATGTCCATCAAGTTATGAACGCCGCCGAAGAGGCAAAAACAGCGTTTAATATGATGATGGAAATGCGGAACAGAGTTATGACGGCTTACGAAGAAGTGATGAGAATGCGACTGTAATTTCTCATCGTACCTTTAAGAGATGAAGGGATTTATGGGAGATTTTTTTAAGCAGCTTCTGGCACAGGTATCGGATGTTTGGCAAAAACTTTCGATGCAACAGCGGGTTATAATCACTGCCCTCACGATACTTATGTTCGTGGGGCTTTTGTGGCTTGCTGTCTGGAACGGCGCGGCAGGCGGAGGCGTTGGCGGCGCTCCGAGCGGGTTTCGTCAACTTCACTCGGGGCTTGCAGTAGAAGACGCGGCGGCAATCGTCGATGGCTTGGAAGCGGCTGGATTTCGGTATCGCTTAACAAATAACGGAACTGCAATATTAGTCGAAGAAAGAAATTTCTACGAAGCGCGAATGGCTCTTGCTCGTCAGGGCGTTCCGTCGAGGCAAACGGGCGCGGGCTGGGAAATTCTCGATAACAGACGCTTCGGCGACACGGATTTCGAACTTCGGCTCAGGTCGCGAAGAGCGCTTGAAGGCGAACTTATGCGCACAATTCGTTCAATAAGCGAGATTGAGGACGTCCGTCTTCACCTTACAATTCCCGAAACTTCACTGTTTTTAGAAGAAAGACAACCTGCAAAAGCGGCGGTTGCAATAAGAATTCGCGCAGGCAGAACGCTCAACCGCAGTCAAATCGACGGAATAGCGTTTTTGGTAGCAAGTAGCGTGGACGGTTTGGCTATAAACAACATTTCCATTGTCGATTTTGAAGGAAGGCTCCTTTCGCGCCCCGTTGACGAAAACGACCCGGGAATGATGGGCGGGCGAAATATGGAAATGCGACAAAACGTAGAAAGGTCGCTCAAAACCAGACTTGAAGCGATGTTTGCTAACGTGTTGGGACACGGAAGAGCGAGTGTAGAAGTCACCGCCGATTTGGATTTTAACAGAGTAGAAAGCACTCTTGAGCGATTTGACCCGGAAAGCAGAGTTGTTCGTTCCGAAGAACGTATAGATATGAGCGTAAGAAACGCACCCGACGGCGACAGAATGAACGAAGTACAACGCTCAAACTTTGAAATCGACAGAACTGTAGAGCGAATTTTGCACGAAGTCGGAACTATCAGACGGCTTTCGGTTGCGGTTATGGTCGATAACGCGCGCAGAAACGGCGAATCCACTCCGAGAACTGTGGAAGAAATGGCGAATTTTGAAACAATGGTGCGAAACGCAATCGGCTTCGACCTCACTCGCGGAGACCAAGTAGCCGTAATAAACGTTCCTTTCGATAACGATATGTGGGCATTGTTTGAAGAGCAGACCGCACTGACTCAACAAGAAGAATTTTGGAGGAGAATTATCAACTATGTTGCTTTAGCGCTTATAGTAATAGTTGTTTTTGTAATGCTCAGAAGCATTGCTAAATCACTCGGAGAAGCGATGAACCCGCCAATCCCGGAAGTCGAAATCCCGAACCTCGAAGATGTAGAAGAGGAGATTATGAATATTCCGCCGCACGTAGCACGTTCAAACGAATTGCTTGAAAAAGTCGAAATTATGACAGAAAACGACCCGCAAAACGTGGCGAAAATAATAAAAGATTGGCTCAACGAGCCCGTATTAGGCAAAAAAGATTAAGTCTTAACGGAGGTTAAAAAGTGTCAGCAAATCAGCCATTTTATGAAGGCGGAGACGCAAAAACAGCAGAAGTAGTATCAGCGGCGCGAAACGTTCCCGGTCCTAAAAAAGCGGCTATAGTTATGGTAGCGCTGGGGAGCGAATCTTCAGCAAAGGTTTTGCGGCATATAGAAGAAAAAGACGTTGAGCTTTTAACAACCGAAATCGCTCGTTTGGGAGATGTTACCCCCGAAATTCGCGAGGCTGTCCTGCAGGAATTCACCGCGCTTTCAATGGCTTATCAGTATCTTTCGCAAGGAGGTGTGGACTACGCACGCGCCATTTTGGAAGACGCACTCGGCTCACGAAAAGCAAAAGAAATTATGGAGCGCGTTCAGCAGAAAATCCGGACAACCGGCTTTAATTTGCTCGAAAAAGTTGACCCCGCGCAACTCGTGAACTTTATGAGAAAAGAGCACCCACAAACAATAGCGCTTCTTTTGGCGCACATGGAACCCAACGCTTCCGCACCCGTTTTGGCACAGTTGGCGCCCGAAATTCAAGTGGACGTAGCGGCGCGAATTGCGCTTATGGATTCGGTCACGCCCGACACATTGGACTTGGTTGAGGAGGTACTTATAGAACAGATTAAATCACTATTCGGCGGCGACGTTTCCGAAATCGGCGGCGTTAAAGCGGTTGCAGAAATGCTTAACAATATCGACCGTTCGTCCGAGAAAAACATTCTTGATAACCTTGAGCGCGAAAATCCGAGCTTGGCGATGGAAATCAAAAATCTTATGTTCGTTTTCGAGGATATTATGCTTCTCGACAACGCTTCGATGCGCTTGGTGCTCAAGAAAATCGACCAAAAACACTTGCCAAAGGCGCTCAAAGGCGCTTCGCCCGAATTGCAGGAAAAATTTACAAGCAATATGTCCAATCGCGCTTCCGAAATGCTCTTGGAAGAAATTTCGTATCTCGGTCCTCTACGTCTCAAAGAGGTGGAAGAGGTGCAACAGATAATTGTGGATGTTGTCCGCAAGCTCGAAGAAGAAGGCGAAATTATCATCAGCGGTCGCGGCGGAAGCGAAGAAATTATCGTATAAAATTAAAGGGAAGCGCAGATGAACACCGAAGAAAAACAAACCCACGAATTGCTCGACGAATTACTGAAACGCAAAGATCCTGCGCTCGTTAAAGTTCGCAAAATACTGCGTTCCAAAAATGAGAATTTGACTTCTACAAAATCGTTTTCTTCGCACAGTCCCGAAGTTTTCAGCATTGATAGCAAAGAAAAATCGCGCGAAAACGAGAGCATTTTTTCTAACGACGAGCTAAAAGAGGTGGAACTCAGCAAAGTTATGGCGGAATGCGAAGAGCGTTTGCGGCAAAAAGACGCCCAAATCGAGGCGATAAAACAACAGGCGTTTGAAGACGGAAGAGCTCAAGGAATAGAGGAATGTCAGGACAGAATACAAGAGTCCATCGTTGAAATTGAAGCTAAACTGAAAAACGAAATTCAAGAGTGGCGAGCAGGACAAATTGCTTCGGAACTGGGCGAACGTGATAAATACTTTAAATCACTCGAAAATGATATTTATAGCGCTGTTATTTCGATTGCAAAAAAAATTCTCGACGCAGAAATTAACACGAATGCAAACCTTATAATAGACGTTATCAGAAAAGCGATTTCGCATATTTCGCAACGCGACGGCATAACAATTCGCGTTTCAAAAGACGATTACGAGTATGTAAATTCGCATCTTTCGGATTTCAACCGCCACACCGACGGCGCATACTCAATAAATATAATAGAAGACGAGCACATAAGAATGGGCGGCTGTTTAATCGAAACCGAATCGACAATAGTTGACGCGCAAATAGAAAAACGCTATGATAAAATCTTCGATTTGGTCGATAAAATTTGGTTTGAAATATGCGGCCCGTTAACATTCAAGAGAACGCAAATAGAGGAGAAATGATATGCTTGTATCAGGCAAACATTACAGAACAATTTGGCTAAACGAAAAAGACGATAAAATCGTATCAATAATAGACCAAACCAAACTTCCGCACTCATTTGAAACCGTCAATCTGAAAACGGTCGAGGATTTTCGTTGGGCGATAAAAGATATGATTGTCAGAGGCGCGGGACTTATCGGCGCAACCGCAGGGTACAGTATGTATATTGCCGCCTTAGAAGCAAGCGACGAAAACTTTGACGACGACGTAAAAAAATCGGGCGAAATTTTGGCGGCAACACGCCCCACCGCAAAAAATTTGTCGTGGGCAGTCGCTCGACAAATATCCAAAATTTGCGACAATAATTTATCGGTCGCCGAAAAAAGAAAAGTCGCAAAAACCGAAGCCGAAGCAATAGCCGACGAAGACGCGGAATTTTGCAGAAAAATCGGTGAAAACGGACTCGAAATAATTAAAGAAATAGCAAAAAAGAAAAACGGCGCAACTGTAAATATTCTAACACACTGCAACGCAGGCTGGCTTGCATTCACCGATTACGGCTCCGCGCTCTCCCCTATTTACGCCGCCCAAAACGCAGGAATTGACATTCACGTCTGGGTGGACGAAACGCGCCCAAGAAACCAAGGCGCAAGTTTGACCGCGTGGGAATTAGGACAGCAAGGCGTAAAACACCATCTTATCGCCGATAACAGCGGCGGACATTTAATGCAACACGGACTTGTGGATATGGCGATTGTCGGCGCGGACAGGGTGTCGCTCGGCGGCGACGCGGCAAATAAAATCGGCACGTATCTTAAAGCCCTCGCCGCAAAAGATAATAACGTCCCTTTTTACGTAGCGTTCCCATCTTCCACTTTCGACTTTGAAATAGAAGACGGCGTTAAAGAAATAGAAATAGAAGAGCGCACGGGCGACGAAGTCCGAATAATGAGCGGCAAAGACAAAAACGGCAACATCTGCGACGTTCAGATTTGTCCTGACGATACCCCTGCAAAAAATTGGGGTTTTGATGTGAGCCCTGCTCGGTTAATAACGAATTTGATTACAGAAAGAGGTGTTTTTGAGGCGAGCAAAGAGGCGATTTTAAGGGTTTATCCTGAAGCAAAAAAATAAAAAAAGGGCGTAGTTTTACGCCCTGCAAAATATCCGACTTACTTCTTCTATAGCGCTACCTTTTCCGTTGTTTTTGCCGCGGTTCCTTTTTTATCATCATCCAAATTTTTCGCCATTACGTCCAAATATTGAACTTGGTCGTTCAAAAACGAGCGAAAGCGGGAAATGAAACTCTCTTTTTGGGCGGAAAGGGCGCGGATTTCACTTTCTAAACGATACACTCTTTCGCGGCTTTCGCTTTCGTAGCGGTCGGCGCGGACTTGCGCGTCTTTTATTATAAGTTCCGCTTCTTTTTGCGCGTTTGCTCTTGCGTCGTCGGTTGCTCTTTGCGCGGTCATAAGCGTTTCGTTGAGCGTTCTGTCGATTTTTTTGTAGTGAGCGAGCTGGTTTTCGAGGTCTTTAATCTTAGACGACATAGCCGTGTTTTCGCTCGTTTGCTCTTCTACCTGACTTGCAATTTGCTGTAAAAAACTGTCCAAATGGTCGGGGTCTATTCCGTTGAATGCTTTCTTGCGGAATGTAAACTTTCTTATTTCAAGCGGCGTTATCTGCATAAATGTCTCCTTTTTATTTGTTTTTGAGAGACGTATTCAATACGTCTCTACGTTTCATTCACGTTCTATTTATCGTAATCTCTTGGTCCGAAAATTCGCGTTCCGACCCTTATCATCGTTGCGCCGTATTTAATCGCTAAGGCAAAATCGCTGCTCATTCCCATTGAAAGTTCGCATTTGCCGTTTTCACACA
>Ga0131853_10000864_pt1 | contig 54522 bp, 42 predicted proteins | sample TergutLab28metaG_FD_92764 | JGI IMG/M metagenome (GOLD analysis project Ga0131853, IMG submission 92764) | Labiotermes labralis P1 segment gut microbial communities from Petit-Saut dam, French Guiana - Lab288 P1 (version 2) (version 2) | ecosystem: Host-associated > Arthropoda: Insects >...
GCCGTTAAATATCCATGTCCCAGGAATGCCTGCGGCGTTTACGTTTGACGTTGTGGTCAAGTCGCCAGCCACCGTAACTGTACTTCCCGCTGGATGCTGTGTATCTGCCGGGATGGCTGAATGGACCTCAGGAGAATCGCCCGTCACTTCATAGCGTACGTAGAATGATTGTATCTGGCTCCACACAGCATACAATGTCAAATTTCCTGACACGGGATCACTGCCGAAGTTCCATTCAGCTCCATCCAGCTGGCTTGACCAATGCATAAATTCGTAGCCTGCCTTAGTTGGGTGTTCATTCGCCTGCGGCTCTATCACAAGTTCCCCGAGCGGTAGTATTTGCTCCTCGGGCGTCTCTTCTAAAAACGCTCCACCATTTGCATTAAAGGTTACAACTGCTGATGTTCTAACAGATAAGTGTGCATAATCTCTGCTATCTGTCGGATAGTTAGGTAACGCATCCGCAGGAAGTGAAACTATAGGGCTTGGCCCCACTATCGCATGCACCCCCGCAATATCTATAGGCACGAATCGCACAGCAACTCTGTACAACGTATCCGGTTGTAAGCCTACAAAATTAGGTGACAATTGCCATGTGCGCCCGGATATATTATCGCCGTTTCCATCGAGCAATATATATTCAGTTATAAATTGCGGCGGAGGCGAAATTTCTATTACAGAGAAGGAGCTCTCACTTAACCTCCGTCCTGCAGTCTCACCAACATAAAGTCTGGGTGGATATATGCGCCAATACGCTGTGGCCATTATGTCATACTCTCGCATAGCAAATGTAGGCCTGCCTATACGCCCATAACTATCCGGGCCAGCTTCAGGACTCATTATTCCATGTCCCGGCGCCCCGCCGGTTAGTAGCTCCCCATCTGCATCCGTAAACCACCACCCTAAAAAACGCCAAACAGGATATCCGTCATTTATATAATTTTGTGCACGAAAGATTGATGTTTGAGGATTAGGCAGAACTAAACCTGCTGTTCCGGCTAACACATCATCCGGCAAGAAGTGGTTAACAACATCCAAAAACACTCTTGTGTTGCTCTGTATATATCGGTTGTTAAATGCATCTTCAGGATTACTGGGGTTTGTTGGATTAATTTGCGGATTGGACCATGATAACTCCGGGTCCCTATATTCGGGAGCTCTGTTTCCCGTTATATTAGTCCCGTCATTTTCAATTACAACCCTTCCGAGTACGGTAAGAAGGGCGTCGTGCCCGGATACAGACGAAAACCCAATAGCACCGCCGGCAACCTCAGCATAGTTGTCTGTAATGCTGCTGTTGCCAGACATAAAAAAGGGAGATGAGTGATTGCTTCCGCCGGCAAGGGCGACGCCTCCTCCTGCTCTTGCGCTATTGCCACTTATTATGCCACCTTGCATCCTAAAGATACTATCTCCCCATACCATTACACCGCCGCCGGAGGTAGCTGGGTTTGCTTGGTTGTTATCCATAATGTTTCCGCCAAGCATTGTGAAAGTACCATTGCCGGCAAAGTGCACACCACCGCCTGTTGTCGGAGTGCTGTTTCCTGAGATGGTAGCATTCTGCCCCATTATTATAGTGGCTTCGCTTACTATGAAGCTAGAGGTCGGATTGCCGCCGCTATCTAAGATATGAACCCTATCTATTACGTTTATACCGCCGCCGCTAAGGCCTCCGACTGCAGCTCCGCCTTGCCCTGCTCTATTGCCTGAAATGGTAGCATTGCCGGACATATTAAAGACAACTCGACCGCTCATATTTATGCCGCCACCGGCTTGCCTTGCTTCATTTTGTGAAACTAAGGAGTCTGAGCTCATATTAAGCGTAGCGGTATTGTTATTGCTTCCGCTTACATGTATACCACCGCCGCTATTGGCGCTATTGTTTCTAATGGCCCCACCGTTCATATCAAAAGTATTACTTGTGGACGTTTGCATAAAATGCACACCACCGCCTGCACCGCCTGCGGTGTTGTTATAAATTTCTGCTTCGCTGTGTAAATAAATATTACCTATAGCACGGATGCCTCCGCCGATAAAATCAGAATTATTATTCCTGATTACAGCATTTTGCATATGGAACGTTGCATTTTCCCCAATATTTACGGCACCGCCGCCGTCCATCCCTCTTACGGTATTGTTTTGGATTATACCGCCAAGCATACTCAATTCCGTATTGCCCGCAACACCTATGCCTCCAGCAGATAAATCCGCATTGTTATATTCAATTAAAACTCCATCATTCATTGTTACCGGACTTGCACTTATGAGCCGCATTCCCCCGCCGGAGCTATAGCGTGCTTCATTTCTGTGAATATGAATATCGCCGCTCATCACAAGGCTGCCTGCGTTACCAATAAATATTGCTCCGCCGCCTGTAGCTATATTTTCATTGTTTTCATCTGCATACTCGCCGTCTGCCGTATTATTGTATAATGTTACGTCCCTAAGAGTAAAGCAGCCACCAACACTGCTTAAATCCCCAGGATTACGTCCCGAAGCACTTAATCCCCCGCCGCCTATAGCATGGTTGCCGCGAATTATTGTATTTGTGATGACGGCACTTGCATTCGGGTTCGTAAGTATGCCACCGCCACCTGTATGCCCCCTTGAGCGGTTCCCATCAATGATTGCATCGGTTATAGTCATGCTGCTATTTCCGCCAATGCTAATGCCACCGCCATTGCCACTTGCTATATTGTTTCTTATATTCGCTCCGTCTATTTCTGCCACAGAAGGATTAAAAATCATTATCCCGCCGCCGGTAAGTGCTTCGTTATGTTCAATTACAACATTACCTGCAATACTTAGTCGGCCTTGACCCGCAACATGTATCCCGCCGCCGGTCGTTTCTGCTGTGTTATGCCCAATGTTAACGCTATCGCTAATTGTGAATCTTTCCATGCTGTTAATTGCCGAATGAATACCACCACCGGCAGCTGCATACGCATGGTTGTCGTAAATCTCTGCATCATCGGATATGTGTAATGTCGCAAGCGCCGATGCGACTATCCCGCCTCCGCCTGTTGTGCCATGCGCTCGATTATATTCTATAATACCGCCGTCCATAACAAAAACAGCAGTCGACGATCCGAATCCACCAACTTGCACACCGCCGCCATTACCGCTGGCGGTATTGTCATAAATACTACCGCCGTGCATAGTAAAGGACGACTGAACAATAGCACTGGCTCCTACCTGCACACCGCCACCATGCCCTGTTGCAATCAGTCCTGCTTGATTGTCTTCAATTATACCGCCATACATTACAAAACTGCTTGTTTCCTCCATCCTAACGCCGCCGCCATGAAGATTAGAGTTATTATTACGGATGGCGCTTTCATCATACATAGTAAATACAGCATTGCTGGCAAGCCTCACTCCTCCGCCACCATCACCGAATGCCTCATTTCTTTCTATGACGCTTCCCTCATGCAAATAAAGTCTTGCGCTACCCGCAATATTTACACCGCCGCCTGAATTTGCGCTATTTCGATAGATGCGCGCTCCATCATATAGGTTTATGGTGCCGTTTGCAGCAGTACCCATCGTGCGTATTCCGCTAGACGGGAAACCAGTGATTAATGCATTGTGAATATCTAAGCTACCATCGTTTTGGAGAAGTATACCGGCGGCATCATTTGCATTGCCTCTGGCAAGCGCACTTCCATCAAGGGTGATATGTTCAAGTGTTAAAAAACCTCCGGATAAAACGTTAAAACCATGACGTCTGGCTGCACTTTCAACAGAAATCACTTCGTAGCCGGTCTCTCCAATTATTGTCAATGGTCTGTTTATATCCGATACTCCGCCTATGAGAGAGAAGCTGTTAGTAACCACTATCCTGTCTACCGTTGTATCTGCAATGGCCGCTAGTAAATCATCTTCATCTTGAACCACAGCACCCGAAAACTCTGAAGTAGGCCGGAAAGGGATCCGTTGATTTTCAAAAAGCTTCTCGTCTTCAATTTCTTCTTCATCATCCAGCTCTTCATCTTCGATTTCTTCGTAATCAGGTTCTTCGCCTAAGTCGTCTTGATAATCATAATCTAATTCTTCATCAGCTTCTTCGCTCTGCGTATCTTCGTAGATATAGTCTTCACGCTCGTGTAGTCCGTCTTCCAAATATATGTCATAAAATTCATCTCTCAGAGCAAATACACTTATATTTGTCGTTGCTAATATAATGGCAAATGCTAACAGCAAGCTTAAGTAACTCCTCATTTATAACTCTCCTCATATATCTGCGCTAGATTTGTGTTTTATTTTACCCCGATTACTTTAACGTAATCCATTGACTTTTACTTACTCTCATCTGTCGAATTTTGTCAATTCAACTCCTAATCTTTATATGTATTTAAGATAGACTCAGCAACTCTGTTATTTTTCAAATATATTTATAACGTTCCATTTCGTAATTCTAATATTAGGTATATTTTTCTTCAACATATTTAAGCGGAAACTGAAAAGAATAATAAAGTATTTTTAAAGGAGGTCACAATGAATAAAAAGTTTATCATTTTTAATATTTTATATACTTTTATATTTTTGAGCATTTTCACTGTACATGTTCAAGCTAAAGACTCCTCGGTGATAAATTGGGGACTTCATTATGAAGAATCAGGGAAGATACCCGTAGGCAATGCTACGGCTGAATATCTTGAGGCGCATAACGCTTGCTTTTATGGCACAAGCAAGGGCGATGAAAAAACATTGTTTTTGACATTTGATGCGGGTTATGAAAATGGATTTACAGAAAAAATTCTTGATACGCTTAAGGAAAACAATGTCCCTGCCACATTCTTTCTAGTAGGAACTTATCTGGAGACAAACCCTGAGCTAACAAAAAGAATAATTGACGAGGGGCATATTATCGGAAATCATACCGTAAGCCATGGAAATATGACAAAGAAAAGCCCGAAAGACTTTTCAGCCGAGTTAAAGAAATTTGATGAAATACTCGAATCTATGGGCGTATCCAATATGCCTAAGTATTATAGGCCGCCAGAAGGAAAATTTAACGAGAGCAACTTAATCACCGCAAAGGAATTAGGCTATAAAACCGTTCTCTGGAGTGCCAGCTATGCTGATTGGGATAATAAAAAGCAACCATCTAGGGAACATGCCTTTGAGAAGCTTATGCCAAGGCTGCATCCGGGTGCAATATTATTGCTGCACTCAACAAGCGCAACCAGTACAGATATATTGCCTGACTTTATTACAGAGTGCCGTAAATTAGGCTATGAGTTCAAAAGCCTTAATGAGTTATAAACCTGTCGTGAAAGTCTCAGCAGGCATAGCCCGACCTACGCAAGTGTACCCACTTGCTCCGTCTGGGTGATACCTGCTTCAAGCCTTTCACGATTATAATGTCGGAATGAATCGACTTCAAGCCTTGCTACGCAAGGCGTTGTGGTCGTCGATTCTCCTCAGATGGGCAAAGCCCATCTTGCGGATTTTAAGTCTGCGACGCTTAAAAGCATTTGCCGGCACTAAAAAAACCAGTTCCTTTTTTTAGGTTCTGGTTTTTTTAGTCTTCGTCTCTAAAATCAAAAAGCTTTTTTATTGGAATGCCTAATGCTTCTGCTAGCCTATAAACTGTATTGAGTGTCATCCCATAATGTTTATCAGCCGATTCAATGTTTGCGATAGTCGTTCTATTAATATTAGCTTTTTCGGATAGCTCTTGTTGTGATAAACTCTTTAACTTTCTATAATAAGCCACATTTAGGCCAATTTTTATAAGCATATTATTGTACTCTTTGCTGAGCTTCAATTTTGGCACATTAGCACCTCCTTTAATAATAAGCATATGTTATATTAGACTAAACATAAACATTGCAGTAAGCAACATATGTTGTAATTTTGCAACAATTTTTATTGACTTTTGGCTAGCGCCGCTTTATACTTAACTTACAATTCATTAATAGCGTATCCATCAATAAAGGAGTGTTGCCACTTGAAAGCAATTAAACTTAAGAAAGATACAATTTTGATGATATTGGCGTCGATTATATTTATATCAATGATTGTCTATTTAGTCTCGAATCAACGTGCAAACGATAAGATCATTAATTCCATTCATGACCCTACTTTTGTTGGAACGGTTGTCGGAAAGGAAACAAGCACCGGATCCTTTGGGACATTCGCACCAAGGTTTACAGTTCACCGTATGCATATTATCGGTGAATTTATCGAGGGCAGCGAAAGGATACAAGTTAATCATGTATTCGTTGTGCCGGCAGAGATGTACCACCGATTTGAGATAGGCGATGTTATATCTCATGAACGGGATTGAGGTAACATAAATTTATAGCCGGTAAAGTTTCAAGCATTAAAACTTTACAGTTACTGTTTTAAATTCATTTAACTATAGCAATAATTATTGTTATAGTAATATTTAAGAATAAGATACGGATGGGGTATTTATAAATGACTACTACATTGGATATTGCACTGCGGGCTGGGCTAGGGTTTGTTATACTTCTAATACTGGTCAGAATAATTGGAAACAAGCAGCTGGGACAGTTAAATGTATTCACATATATTTCCGGAATCGTCATCGGAAGCATGGTAGGAGATATTATTCTACACAGTGATATAAGCTTTTGGCCGTCAATGTTCGGTGTGGCGCTTTGGGTAGGGCTTGCAATTTGTGTTGAATTAATGGCGTTAAAAAGTGTAAAGATTCGAGAACTACTAGACGGCCAACCCATCATTCTCATTAAAAAAGGTCAAATACGCTATGCTGCTCTCAAGAAAGAACGTTTAAACATCGACGATTTAACTATGATGCTAAGAACCAATAATATATTCGCCATTGCAGATGTGGACTACGCCATTTTAGAACCCAATGGTGATTTGAGCGTACTCCCTAGGCAAAACCAGCGGAATGCCATTAAGGAGGATATTGGAATCCAGACGGTAGAGCCTAGCTATTTTCCCACAGTAGTAATAATAGACGGAAGAGTCATTACAAAGAACTTAAAGGAACTAAACCTAACCGAAGACTGGCTGAACGACACTCTAGGTGAACTCAACATACAAAATCCAGCCGATGTCCTATATGCCGAAATGCAAGAAAACGGAGAGCTGCACATTCAAAAAGCTCCCCGTCACAAATAAGCTTCTATGCCTAAGCCAAGGCACATTAAAACCACCTTAGGGCGATATAGATATTGGCTTTAACCTAGGATTAATATTAGTTGCTTTACGTCCCACAAAATGTTTTATAACGACAAGATTCCGCAGGCAATACCGAATATTCTTCTTGATCCGCTCTGTATTCATAGGGGTTCTTCAAAGCGCAGAGTAGTTTATCCATTACACTTAAATCTCCTCTTTCGGCAGCCGTAAGCGCCTCTTCCACTCGAAAGTTCCTTGGGATAACGGCTGGGTTATGCTTTCTCATAAGGCCCCTAACCTCATACTCGGATTCAGGCTGTCTGTAATGCCTCGCCCTGAAGCGTTCATTCCAGCTATGAAAATTAGGTACCTGAAACATCTCAATATCACTCTTTTCACCCAACGTTAACGCACGGAATGTATTTGTATAATCCGCCTGAAACTCCAGCATTAACTGTAGTAGGTCTTTGATTAACAGCTCGTCTTCAGCTTCTTCGTTATAAAAACCAAGCTTCGCTCTCATACCTTTAAGCCAATTGTTTTCATACAAGCCCCAAAATTTATTTATTTCTTCTTGTCCAATACTGATGGCTTCATTTTTATCCTCATGCAAAAGCGGCAGCAAGCTTTCAGCTAAGCGTGCTATATTCCAAGCAGCCATTTCCGGTTGATTAGCGTAAGCATAACGTCCACGGACATCAATTGAGCTAAAAACCGTCTCGGGATGATAAGTGTCCATAAAGGCGCACGGCCCATAGTCAATGGTCTCGCCGCTTATTGCCATATTGTCCGTGTTCATTACACCGTGGATGAAGCCAATTAACTGCCATTTGGAAATTAGGGAGGCTTGCCTCTTAATCACCTCTTTTAGCAGTGCACTGTATCTGTTATCATTTAGGTCAATATCTGCATAATGGCGCGCTATTGTATAATCGGCCAATTTTTTTAAATCTGCTATCGTCCCAAAGTAGGAAGCGTACTCAAATGTCCCTACACGGATATGACTCGAAGCCACTCGCGTTAAGATTGCCCCGGGGAGGATTTTTTCACGCCTAACGGCCTCTCCTGTCTCTACGACTGCCAAACTCCTTGTTGTTGGAATACCTAGACTGTGCATAGCCTCGCTGATAATATATTCTCTAAGCATAGGCCCTAGAGCTGCTCGCCCGTCGCCCCCTCTAGAATAAGGAGTTCTCCCAGAACCTTTGAGTTGGATGTCGAAACGCTCACCATCCGTTGCTATCTGTTCCCCAATAAGAACTGCTCTCCCATCTCCTAGCATAGTAAAATGTCCGAATTGATGCCCAGCATATGCTTGTGCTAAGGGCTCAGCTCCATTAGGAACATAATTGCCAGCAAAAATATCTGAGTCTTTGGGCACACCTAAAGTATCAGCAAGGCTGCTGTTGAAAATTACGAGCTTGGGAGCACGAACGGGTGTTGGGCTTTGTTCGGTAAAGAACAAGTTTGGTAGTTTGGTATAGGTATTGTCAAAATTCCAGCTCATTATTTTTTGCAAGTTGATTTCTCCTTAGAGATATTTGGCGATAGTCAATATGCTTGAAATTCTGCACAAGTATACGCAGATATTTTTTTACTCGAAAGGCTGGTCGGCTGCCTTTGGCAGCCTGTCGCCCTGGCATCCTGGGACGAAGGTTCTCTCCAGACCCATAAGGTATAGTGACCGAAAGATATCGGCGCAGCTCTAGTTGCGTTTTTCGCAAAGCGAAAAATCATGAGGAGGGGTTCTTCGGACGAGGTATAGTAGAAAAATAGCAAGTTTGATGTTTGGATTTTCAAGTAAATTGACTATAATGCCATTTCAAATAGTATTTGCCGGTTTTGGACTTTTATTAAGGTATTGATTTACAAACACTCCCTCGACTAAATTATGATTATAAAAAACAGCCGTATAATAAAAATGACGGCTGGAAATTTTTAGGTGGATACATAGTTGCTTGCTTATTCGCAGTTATAATATTATTTATGATAGCAAATCACGTAACGCAAGATATGTGCAATAATTTATGACATCAGTATGTCCAGTGCGGAATATAAACAATGCCACCTCTATTAAAAACGAAGTGGCATACAATCAATCGCATCTATCGCTCTTCCCTAAAATAATTCAGTCCAAGTAAAGCCGGCGCGCGATGTTCTTTATTCTGTCTAATGCTCGTCACAATCAATACAAAAATAGTGAATATATAAGGGAATGTGTCATAAATCTGCATAGGTATTCCAAGTGGTATATAAAAGCGCATAATCGTAAGCCCGCCGAACACCATAGCACCAAGCAGCGCACGAGCCGGGCTCCATAAAACGAAAATAACTAACGCAACAGATACCCAGCCAAAGCCATATACTGCGCCGTGCACCCATACGCCTGAAGTCGTAACCATTGCGATATACATGCCGCCGATTCCACAAATTCCGCCGCCAATGCAAGTGGCAAGATATTTGTAGCGTGCTACATTAATAGAGGCGGCGTCCGCAGTAGCAGGATTTTCCCCCACAGCCCTTAAATTTAAGCCCCAACGTGTGCGGTTTAGAAAAATTGCCATAATGATTGCCAAAATCACTGCCAAGTACACCAAAATATTATAGTTAAAGAGTAAAGGCCCAATTATCGGCAGCTCAGATAGCACGGGAATTTGCAAATTAGCAAACCCTTCCTGCGCTCTACCTGAAATTCGCAGGAAACCATAAGGCGAAAAACGGCCCAAAAACTCACCAAAAAAGTTCCCAAACCCTATTCCAAAAATAGTCAGAGCAAGCCCTGTTACATTTTGCTGAGCTCTAAAAGTCACCACCATCACGCTATATATCAGCGCTCCGAGCGACCCAGCTAAAAATGCGCCTAAAATAGCGATTAGTACAGCTAAAGGTCCGTCCATATAGATGCCTAGCCCCATCTCCAAAAGAAACACAGAAGCAAGACCAGATACTGCCCCCATGAACATCATACCTTCAACGCCAAGGTTCAAATTACCCGATTTTTCAGTCAAAATCTCGCCCATTGTGCCAAATAATAAGGGCGTACCCGCCAGAACTGCTGCATTAAAAAAATTAATGAACGTATCCATTTTAAGCATCCCCCTTTTTCGAGCGTATAATCACGCGATAATTAACGAAAAACTCGCAGGCCAACATGAAAAAGAGGATAATACCAATCAAAACAGCGGCAATAGTGGCTGGAATCTCAAATGCAGTCTGGATGCGCAAGGCTCCCCTTTCAAGTACCGCAATAAACATTGCTATAAATACCATAACTGACGGCTTCAAGTGTGCAATCCACGCAACAGTGATCGCAGTAAAGCCTACGCCGCCAGCAGTGGTCTCATTCAGCGTAAAGTCAGCTCCCGACACTTGCATAAAGCCAACAAATCCGGCAATCGCACCCGATATAATCATAGTGCGCATGATAATACGGCCCACATTCATCCCAGCATAACGCGCCGTATTCTCACTCTGCCCCACTACATTTAGTTGATAACCTTGCTTAGAGCGTGTGATATACATATGCACAAGCACGGCTAAAATAAGCACCATAATCCATCCTATATGAATGCCGAAAACCTGCGGCAATCGTGCCACACGGTCGAACCTGTCAATCTGTGGATGCCCAGTAGTCCCGGGAATTTGCCAAGACGAAACTGTTTGCAAAAACCTGACAATGCCTAGAGCTACGTGGTTTAGCATCAATGTGAACAAAGTCTCATTTGTTCCCCATTTAGCACGGAAAAAAGCCGGGATCAGCCCCCAAATTCCACCCGCAATAGCCGCTGTTAAGCCCATAACAATAAGCAACACAGGCGGCGGCATATTTTCAAAATGAAACAGCGCAAAATAGGAGGCAATTGTTCCGCCTACAAGAATTTGCCCTTCTGCACCGATATTCCAAAATCTCATTCTAAATGCAAGGCCGATAGCTAACGCTGCTCCAAGCAGAGGAATTGCAATCCGCACTGTCTGCGTAAATCCTACACGGCTTCCAAAGGCACTATCAATCATTTCAGCATAAACTGCCAGAGGATTCTCTCCAAGTGCCAAAATCAAAAGTGCACCCATAAGCAGTGCGGCTATTAGCCCGCCTGCACGGAATGCCCACGCCTTGTACTGCGATATATTGTTTCTTTTGGATATACGAGCAAAGGGAGCTTTCACATCTGAGTACGCAGGAACTTCATTTACTTTTTGACTCATGAGGCACTCACCTCCCCTGCCATTTGCGGATTTTCCGGAACATGGGTCATTAGAAGTCCCACTTCTTCTTTCGTGGCATTTGCAGCATCGACAATCCCGCTCACTTGCCCGCTGCAAAGCACCATAATACGGTCAGACAGCTCTAAAAGCACATCCAAATCCTCGCCAATGAATAAAACTGCGACACCACGCTTCTTCTGTTCGTTAAGCAGATTATAGATAGTGTATGACGAATTTATATCCAACCCGCGCACGGGATAAGCTACAATCAAAATCTTCGGCACAGAAACTATCTCACGCCCAAGCAGAACTTTTTGTACATTCCCACCTGAGAGTCGCCTGACTGGGGTAGAAGTCCCTGGCGTCACAATTTCAAGTTGTGAGATCAAATTTTCTGCCAAAGTACGGGCACTCTTTCTATCCACAAACGGCCAGCGCCCACGGTCGTAATGCCTGAGCATCACATTATCAGTCAAGTCCATACTCGCAACAAGCCCCATACCCAAGCGATCCTCCGGCACGAAGGCGAAAGTAATACCCATTTGTTTAATCTCATTAGGGGTTTTCCCCACGACTTCTATAGCCTGCCCTTCTTCAGGGCGATAAGTAGCTTGACCCTCGGCAACAGGATAAAGCCCCGCCAAAGCCTCGCAAAGCTCTTTCTGTCCGCTGCCGGCAATTCCTGCTACTCCTAAAATCTCGCCGCTTTTTAGCGTGAAGCTTACATCCTTCAAAATTTTAACCTCTTCAGGGGTTAGGCAGTTTAGCTTGTGAACCTCTAATCGATTCTCTTTGTCTTCAATGTTCGGGCGATCGATTTTTAGACTAACCGCTCTGCCCACCATAAGCTCTGTAAGCTCTTGCCTACTAGTTTCTTTTGTATCAAGAGTAGCAACGGACTTACCACGACGCAGAACGTGCACTCTATCCGACAGCGACAATACCTCATCCAGCTTGTGGGTGATGATAATTATGGCTTTGCCGTCATCTCTCATATTGCGTAGGGTGACAAAAAGCTGCTCTGCCTCTTGCGGTGTAAGCACCGCTGTAGGCTCGTCCAAAATTAAAATATCAGCGCCTCTATAGAGCACTTTAACGATTTCCACCGTCTGCTTTTCGCTTACCGACATATTATAAATTTTCTTTTCCGGGTCTAACTGAAAGCCATAACGCTCGCTGATTTCACGAATTTCTTTCGCTCTTGCCTTGTGGTCTAGAAAAGCTTTTCCCCCAAGGCCAAGCACAATATTCTCAGCAGCACTAAATACATCCACCAGCTTAAAGTGCTGATGTACCATGCCAATGCCTAAACTAAACGCATCTTTAGGTGAACGTATAGACACATATCGTCCGTCAACCTCTATTTCTCCGTCGTCGGGGAAATAGATGCCTGAGAGCATATTCATCAAAGTAGTTTTGCCCGATCCATTCTCTCCCAACAGAGCTAAAATTTCACCTCGCCGCACATCAAAAGAAACCTTGTCATTCGCCACTATCTGATCAAATGTCTTGGTCAAATTATGGGTTCGTATTGCGGGTATTAGCTCGGGTGTTTCCTCCATCTATGTCACCACCTACCATTTACTCTAGCTTTATATTTTCTCACAAATCGACTATAATTAAAAGAGGTAATTTGTATTATATACTAAATCTACTTTAATCATCAAAAAACTCCCAGAAGCCGTGCTTTTCTGATGAAGCTTCGGGATGTTTTTAAGTGATTTAGGTATTGTGAATTAAATTTAAAACAGTTCAAACGAACTTGTTCGTTTGGACGATCTAAATTTAAACGAATAACTCTGCGCTCTTATTCTTCGCATAATGAAAAAGTATGAGTGCAAGGTATTAAGATTTCGTTTTGTGAACTCTTAATGGAGTCGGTTAGGTCACTTGCCGGCTTAACAGACTATATTTTGTATCGACACAACGTACAAGAGAGGCCACCGAAGCAGCCCCTCTCCATTCGTACTAATATTTTTATTCAACCACTGTAATACCTTGAATAATATACGTCCAAGATGGAGCAGACAATGGCTCAATCCACTCTTCGCCATCTTCTAAGAGCAATGTACCGTCAGCACCATAGATTGGGCCTGTAAATACATTCCAACCGCCAAGTATCTTAGCTTCCGCTGCAGCCATTGCTTCCACTGTTCCTGGTACAATAGTATCAGGGTTCACATCAGATAAAAGCACCATACCCTCTTCAAGGCCTGCCAAGAAATCAGGGCCTACATTGCCACCTTCTACAACAGTTCTAACAGCGTAAGTCAAGTAAACGCTCCAATCAAACATAGGAGAGACTAAAACAGCATTCGGTGCCATAGGTATCATATCGTTATTATACCCTACGCTCCATACGCTGTTAGCTTCTGCAGTGGTTTGAGCTGCGCTACTGTCGGCATGTTGCCCAATAACGTCTGCGCCGCGATCTATTAAAGCTTGGGCAAGCTGAGCTTCTAAAGTAGGATTGTTCCATACACCCATAAACATAACATACATAGTAACATCAGGGTTTACAGACTGCGCTCCCTTGAAGAATGCAGTGAGGCCTGTTATAACCTCGGCATTAGGGTGAGCCGCAACAAAGCCAAGTACGTTTGTCTCTGTTCTAAGTCCTGCTGCTACCCCTGAAATATAACGTGCTTGAGACATATTACCGAAATAGTTGTGGAAATTATCGAGACCCGAAGCAACCGCTAAATTGCCTGTAGCGTGGAAAAACTGAACACTAGGATTTTCCTCAGCTGCCTCTAACATATGTGGTCCATGGCCAAAGCTTGTTGCAAAAATAAGATCAGCACCCCAGTCAATAGCTTCTTGAATAGCTGTATCAGCAGCAGCACCCGGGGCTATGTTCCAAAAATTCAAAATCTGATCTTCTGAGATTCCAAGCTCTTCCATCATATCAGTCGTTCCGCGGTGCTGGCGATAAGTATAGCCCCTGTCGGCCGTATCACCTACATGGACAAAAGCAAGCCTAACGGTGTCAAATGTCAAGCCGCTTGCAACTTCTGAACCAGTAGTCTCTGTTGGTCCTGCGGTCTCGCCGCATCCCGCCAAAAGTCCGACGCTCAGGAACGCAATAAGAAGTAATGCAGTAATTTTTTTCATGAGTACCCTCTTTTCTTTTATTTTTTGTTGGTCTAACTTAAAACCCTATAGTCAATCTACTTCAAAAACCGAATAAGCAAACACAGATTTTTCTTAGCTGGATTAGGTTGGTCGGCTGCCTTTGGCAGCCTGCTCACCCAGCTTCTACAACGGGCACCCAGGAGAAAGATCCTCGTACCCACAAGGTACAGTGACCCGTCGGCGAAGCGAAAGATATCGGAGCAGCTTTAGCTATATTTTTCGCGAATGTCATCGTTCAAAGACGAAATATCGTGAAGCAGGTTCTTTAAGCGGGAACCCATTAAAACATAGTTAAAGTAAAGCGAAGCTTTACTGGGTAGCGGCGATATATAGCTGAAAAATATCAAGCTTGATCTTTGGGTTTTGGAGTAGATTGACTATACATCCGTTTTTCTATTCAATTAAATCATATCGGAAGAAAACAACAATGTCAAACTAAAAAGGAGTATTTTTCGTTAGTAATCAGCTGATGTAAAAAAAACTAAAGGCATCTATTTGCCATAAATCGTCAAATGCTGATTGTGCTATTTGCATTAAAAATCACCTTGGGATTGACTATTGTTTTGTTAAAAACACACAAGCTTTGTAGATAATTTTGTTCATATATATGCAGATACAGTGGCATTCTGCTATAATGATAAATAATAAAATATTCATTTGTCTCTGAGTCATTGACATGCTTCCAAAAACAGGCCTAATATAAAAACCAACTCAAAATCACAGAATGATAGCTATGCTATAGACATAGTATAGTTGTAGTGATATATATAGTCATATAATCCTAAAGTCTCAGCATAAAACTTGTCTTTTTGTAACAATACACAAAATTTTTGCTTTCGGCAAAAGCGGTGCTACCAAACCGCCGATATCTTCTGGTCATTGTCACCTTGTTCAATACTTTTCGCTGCGCGAAAAGCCGCCCTTCGGGCGTCCGGACTTCTTTCCGGTGTCTTCTAACGTGCCTTTGGTACGCGTTGCCGTCGCTTCCTCGCTTTGCAACAAAAGTCCTGTATTTTCTTCTTGCTGTTTCAAAGTTATATGACTATAGCATGCATATGTTTCATAGATGAAGAAAATGGAAAGAGGTATGAAGAATGAAAAAAGCAAAGATTTTAAGCATCACATTAGCAGGAATATTGATTGTAAGCGCATTTACAGCTTGCACGCCCACGGAAAATGACTCGTCACCTTCCGCACAGGTTACAGGTAATGATACACAACCCTCTCCTGCAGACGTCCAGGGGGGCTTGACCATTGCCGTTAGATCTGAGACTCCTTCGATAGCACCGGCCAGGCATACAGCATCAGAAGGGCATTTCAAAAATTGTCTAACCCATAACGGTTTGTTCAGACTTGACGCCGCAACCCTTGAGCCTGTTCCTGATTTAGTGTATAGCTGGAAGTCAATTAGCGACACCTTATTCGAGTTTAACCTGCATGAAGGGATCCTGTTTCACAACGGTGAAGAAATGACGGCCTATGACGTTGTGGCCTCTCTTTACTATGTCAGGACATATCCTATCGCTTCTGTGTTCCATGGTAGCGTTGTAACTGCTGATGTTGTTGACAGATACACATTTACAATCGACACCGGTACACCTAACGCTATGCTGCTTTTTGAGCTTGCGTTTCAAGCCAACTTCATTATGCCGGCATCTTTGATAGAGGCAGGTCATGATTTTACGATAAACCCTGTAGGTTCAGGCCCATTTGTATTTGACAGTTGGAGTTTAGGTGACTCTTTGACTTTTAGGCGCTTTGACGATTATTTTGACGGGGATCGAGCCGCTCATCTTGAATATGTGCATTGGCGCATTATACCCGAGGGAGCTTCAAGAACCCTCGCTCTAGAAAACTTTGAAGTAGACTATGTTGTAGAAGTCTCTTTCCCAGACGTTCCAAGACTTAGGAATAGCGAAAATATAACTGTTCTCGAACATCCTACAACAAGGTTCAGCTATATACTTCTTAACAACGAACTGCCGCAATTTAGCAATATTTATGCACGGCGCGCAATCGATATGGCTCTCGACAAAGAAGCTATGCTGACTGCTAGTCTGGAAGGTTTTGGTGCGCCTACTTGGCAATCGACACCGCCTGTGTTTGCAGGCTCGTCAGCTGTAGGCGTCAGAAGTTTTGACCCGGACGGTGCAAGAGCACTTTTAGCGGAGCATAATATTGACCCGGAAAGCCTAGCGTTTGTGATGACTGTTTACTCCGAGGAAGATAGACGAAGAGCAGAAGTGGTCCAGTCCAATCTCGCTGATATCGGCATTCCAACAACCATCGCAATGATAGACTTTGCAGCGTGGCTGGATGCAACCCGCGACGGTAACTTTGAAGCGGCATACGGCGCTTTTACAGCAAGCAATATGCTTATGTTTATGCGAAGCACAATGCATATGGACTCAATCCCTGCCCCTAACCGAAGCCGAATAAGAAATCAGGAGCTCTCTGATTTAATTTCCGAAGCTATTGCTACTATTGATACGGAGGCAAGGATTGCCGTGCTCGAAGAGGCTTCAAGAATTGCCAATGGACACTCCGGATTTATCCCAACTAACACGAATGTGGTAGTTAGAGCTTTTAATTCAAACCTTATCGTACCGGAAGTTTCTGCAACAGGATTTATGCTGCATTTGAATATGGCTTATTGGGTTCAATAGCGACTTTTGCTATTTTTGTGAGCTTAACGTAGTATGAATCGTCCTCACTACCCATAGGCTCCCGTATCTGCATTAGGCGAATGGAGATACTAATTTCAAAGCCAAACCCGAGAACGCGAGACGATAAATTCCGAATTTTGTGAAGCCTAATTTTGACTAGAATTCGCGGTCGATTTCCCTCTAGCAAAAGAAATGTTTTTGTAATTTTTGCTCTACATTGGAGGCAACGATTCGGGGCAAAAAGTCGTCATAAACACCATTATTCTTAGAGAGGGTGACATTTCTATGAAGAAACGTATTTTGAGTTTAGCTTTGGTAGGTGCTTTTATTGTCGGCACGTTTACTGCCTGTACACCTACAAATGAACCCGAAGAAACTCCTCCAGTAGCCACAGGAGAAACTACTCCCACTCCCACACTCATTCCACCGCATTCACCCAACGTAGCCGCACCTACTGAACCACAGCCACCGTCTGAGGCAAGAGGCGCTCTTATAATGGCAACTGCAAATGAAACCCCTTCAATTGCTCCTGGGAGGCACAATGCCGCCGCTGGTTCAATGAAGAATTTCATGACCCATAGCCAACTTTTCAGAGCTCACTATGATACTCTCGAAGTATTACCCTATCTAGTCGCAGAATGGACGGCACTTAGTGATATTTTGTTCGAGTTTAGACTACATGAAGGAGTGCTTTTCCACAACGGAGAGGAACTTACAGCATACGATGTCGTTGCCAGTCATCATTACATGAGAAATTATCCCGATACCAGAACGGCTCACCTTAGTGCTTTAGCTGCTGAGGTTGTAGACAGATACACCTTCACAATTTATACGGGTACGCCAAACGCAGCGCTGTTCTTTGATCTTCTTCATCAAGGTAACTCAATATTGCCTAAATCATTGATTGAATCAGGCCATGACTTTACTGTTAATCCAATAGGCAGCGGCCCGTTTGTTTTTGAAGATTGGCAGTTCGGCGACAGTATAAGCTTTAGAGCTTTTGATAATTACTTTGATACAGACAGAGCCGCTAGGATTGAAGAAGTCACCTTTAGAATAATCCCAGAAGGCTCTTCAAGAACCATCGCTCTTGAAACCGGCGAAGTCGACTATATAATCGAAATTGCTTATGCTGATGTACCGAGAATGCAGGAACACCCTGACATCACTGTATATATGCGTCCGGGTACAGCTTTTCATCACCTCGTATTAAACAACTCATTACCTCAATTTGAAAATATTTATGCAAGACGCGCTATCAATATGGCTATCGACCAAGAAGCTTTAGTAGCCGTTGCATTTGAAGGGCTTGCAATCCCTATTCGTGCGCAGGTACCTACCGTTTTTGCCGGCACGACAGCTGAGGGAGCCCTTCCCTTCGACCCAGAGGGCGCAAGAGCTTTACTTGCAGAACAAGGCATCGACCCTGAAACTCTTGGCTTTGAAATGATCGCAAGCACCGAAGAGCGAAGACGTATGGGCGAGGTTGTGCAGGCGCAGCTTGCCGAAATCGGAATTCCTACTACCATCATAATGATGGACCACGCTACTACCCTGGCAAGAATGAACGACGGTGAATATGAAACTGGGTTTGGCATGTGGAGCGCATCTTTTCTTATTTCCACTTTGAGGGGTGTATTGTACGGCCCGCTTGAAAATAGGAGCCGGGTGTTTAATGATGAAATTGACGAGCTTATGCGCCAAGGTATTGCAACTATTGATACAGGCGCTAGAAATGCCATTTTTGAAGAACTTTCGAGAGTAGCTAATGCTTATGCTCCGAACGTGCCTACACACTTAAACATGCATATAAGAGCCTTCAATTCAAATCTTGTAGTTCCTGAGATTTCGCCGGTATTTCTTCATGTGAATATGTTTTATTGGACCGAATAAACTATCCTGTCGTAATATTATACTAATACCTGATTAAAACCATTTCCGGATAAAATCACCCTTAAACGGTTCGCTTCACCAATTTAGAGCGCCGCTCAAACTATTGGTTTAATCTAGGATTAGTATTAGTCGCTCATGTACATATATGCTAAAGAGGCTTGCTATTCTTCTACATAAACCAACATCGCGACTGTCTCAGTCCCTAATGAGACAGTCATTTTTTGTGCACATTGTCTATTTTTTCGTCAAAAAACGATTATTTTTTGAAAAATTGCCCAATTTGTAATATTTTCGTAATAAATACCTGCTATATTAGGAATTAGCGTCTAGCTTATAAACCTACACAAGGAAGGTGAAATTTTATGAAGAAACGTATTCTAGGCTTCATTTTAACAGCTGCATTGCTAGTAGGCACATTCACAGCTTGCACTCCTGCCGCAGACGACATAGTATATGAGCAAACCGGTGCCGTGGGTCAGGCAAATTCAAACCGATCTGTAGGCCGAGGCCTCGTGGTCTCTCACAATATTGAAACACCCTCAGTTACACCCGCTAGGCACACATCTTTAGTTGGGCACTGGAAAAATGTTATGACCCATAACGGCCTTTTCAGAATGGATTATAATATGAATCCTGTTCCTGACCTAGTCGCAGAGTGGAGACCCCTTAGCGATACATTGTTTGAATTTACCCTCCATGAGGGTATAACATTCCACAATGGGGATGAAATGACTGCCTATGACGTTGTGGCCTCTTTCCATTTCGTCAGGAGCTTCCCAGAAGGTGCGGCAATGCATACTACTGTTGTGGGTGCCGAAGTGGTTGATAGATATACTTTTACTTTGGACACTGGCGTACCTAATGCTATGATGGTCTCAAGCCTTGCCGATCAAAGAAACTTTGTATTTCCGCAGTCTTTGATTGATATAGGCCATGACTTTACGCTAGACCCCGTAGGCTCAGGTCCGTTTGTCTTTGAGGAGTGGAATCTTGGAGATTCTATAACTCTTAGACGCTTTGACAATTATTTTGACACTGAGCGCAGTGCTAGAATCGAATATGTAACTTGGCGAGTTATTCCGGAAGGTTCAACAAGAACTATCGCTTTAGAAACGGATGAAGTCGACTATTTAGTTTCTGTTGCCTTCCCGGACTTGCCGCGCCTTGAGGCAAATCCGAATGTTACTGTTGTTGAATTTCCAAGTTTGACGTACAATTATATGCTGTTCAACCATACTCTTCCTCAATTTGAGAATGTCTATGTGAGACAAGCTATCGACATGGCTCTTGATAAAGAATCGATGGTAATTGCCGGATTTGACGGTCGTGCGCTTCCTATTTGGGAAACATTCCCAGCGGCTTTCCCCGGCGTGTCAAGCGAAGGCGTAAGAAGCTTTAACCCTGACGGTGCAAGAGCGCTTTTGACTGAACTTAACATTGATCCTGCGACCTTAGATTTTGAAGTTCTCCTTACTACAGAAGAGCAGCGTAGAATGGCTGAGGTAGCTCAAGCTAATCTTTCTGACATCGGCATCACCCTTTCAATCAGTACAGTTGACAGTGCTGCATGGCTTTCTCAAACAGCTGGCGGCCTTCACGAAGCCGCTTTTGGTACTTTTACCGCTGACAGCATTCTTATGTTCATACGAAGCACACTGCACCAATCTACTATCGGCGCTCAAAACAGAAGTCAGTTTTACAGTCCTGAGTTTTCAGCACTCATAGATCAGGCTGTAGCAACAGTCGATGATGATACAAGGATTGCCATGCTTTATGAAATGACGCAGTGGGCTAATGAGCAGGCTCTTTGGGTTCCTGTATGCATGAACTATATTATCAGAGCTTTCAACTCAACCCTCAGATCTCCTGAGATTTCTGCCTTTGGCTTCATGCACTTTAACATGGTTTATTGGGCAGACTAAAATTGACACAGCTGTAGTCTACAGGTTGTCGACGAATAGCTTTTTAGCGACGCAGACTAAAAATCCGTAGAGTAAGCTGTGCTTGCACAGCCGCTCTGCCGGAGCAGGAGAGCCGACTGGAACCGGAAGATAGTCCGGACGCTCCGAAGGAGCGGTTTTTACCGAAGGCAAAAATTCTGAGGCCACATACTTGTGAAACAAGGTTTATTGCCGATTCATACCTAAAATGAACTCGTGCAAGGCTTAAAGCAGGCGAAGTCCGGCCTACGCAAGCGTGCTTGAAACACGCCCGTTTGCTCAGTCCGGGTACTCTGCTGCTGAGGCTTTCACGATTGCTGGAGACTTTGTCACCAGCCCAAGGGCATTCACAGCACAGCCTTTTTTTGTGCTTTTTCCACAAAATCACCTCATAAAAACTAGTTACTTTTCACAAATATGATCACTGTAACAGTTCTGTAACATTTGACTGGTATACTGGACAAGGTAGTTAAGAGCGATTTTTAATACGAGGAGTGTTTTATTGTATGAAAAAACATTTGTTAAGTCTAGCTTTAGCCTGTTTCCTAATTGTTGGTACTCTTGCTGCATGTGTTCCTGCCGCCGATTCCGGCGTAGCCATGCAAGAAACAATTGACACCACTACACCAACTGATACGTCTACTGCTCCGGATTCGGCTGCCGCTGCAAATGGCGGGAGAACAGTCGGACCGGGATTCACCATTGCCGTCAACCAAGAAACTCCTACGATGGCCCCCGGAAGGCATGGCACGGTTCATGGACATTGGAAAAATATTATGACTCATAATGGTCTATTTAGAGTATCCGATGATTTATCCCCTGTTCCTGACTTAGTTGCAGACTGGAGAGCACTAAGCGATGTTCTTTTTGAGTTTACTCTTCATGAGGGCGTTTACTTCCACAATGGGGAAGAGTTGACTGCGTATGATGTCATAGCCTCTCTTGAGTTTATGAGGCAATTCCCTGAGGGTGCCGGTCAGCGTACTGCCGTTATAAGCGGTGAGGTAATCGACAGATATACCTTCACTCTCTACACGGGTGAGCCTAATTCTTTGATGCTTTTCGAGCTTGCTCACCATGCTAATTTTATTTTGCCATCGTCTTTAATTGAGACTGGCAACGACTTTAATGATAATCCTATTGGCTCAGGTCCGTTCGTATTTGAAAATTGGAATTTCGGCGATTCTTTAACCTTTAGCCGTTTTGACAATTATTTTGATGCTGAGCGAACCGCCAGGGTTGAGTACATACATTGGCGCATAATTCCAGAAGGAACGTCAAGAACTATAGCTCTTGAGGCTGGCGAGGTTGAGTATGTAGCTCATGTAGCACCGCCGGATATCCCAAGGCTTGAGGACAATCCTAATATTACCGTTATTACAGTTCCTAGTATCAGAATACACTATATGTTGTTCAATCATACGCTTCCAATGTTCCAAAATGTCTATGTGAGGCGTGCTATTGACATGGCTATTGATAGAGACTCGATCGTTTTGGCTGGCTTTGACGGTTGGGGCGTACCTTTATGGCAGCAGTTCCCGCCTGATTTGCCGGGCGCATCTGCTGAGGGCATACGGGGCTTTGACCCTGAAGGCGCAAGAGCGCTTTTAGCAGAGCAAGGCATCGATCCTGCGAGCATAACTTTTGAAATGATTGCTATTTCTGAGGAGCAAAGACGTAAAGCTGAAGTTGTTCAGGCTAATTTAGCTGATATAGGCATTGCTGCTACTGTTTCGCAAATAGATCTTGCAGGATGGCTTGGGCAGGCCAATGCCGCTCAACACGACCTTGCAATCAGTACATTTACACCAACCAATCTCACCGGCTTCTTAAGATCTACATTACATACAAATGCAATTGGTGCTCAGAATTGGAGTTTCTTTGACAACCAGGAGTTTTCAGACCTAATTGATCAAGCCGTTGCAACAATTGATGTAGATGCAAATTTGGCTCTTCTGTATGAAATTACCACAAGAGCCAATGAGGACGTTTTATGGATTCCAACTAATATGGCCGTTGAGATGCGTGCTTTCGACTCAAGACTTATACAGCCTGAGATGGGGGCCAATGGTAATATGTTCGTAAACATGATTCATTGGGCGGAGTAATTATAGAAATCAGCCAGCTTTGTTTTCCCTAGTAATAACTGGGGCGAGGTTGGATGTTATAAAGAGCAACCTGTAGACAAGCCCTTTTGTAGACAACGGAAGAGTTCGGGAGCTACGGGAACCCATTAAATCGTAGTAAATTTTAATGGGTGGTAGTGAAGAGTTTCCGAATTTGATCCGCAAGGTAAGCAGTGTTTTTACAAAACATTGTCTAGTGTCTGCCCGCCTGAGGGAGATCGGCTGGCTAGTCAGGGCAGAGGTTTTGTAAAGTGCAAAACTGATTGTCCATTGCCCTGGGTGCTCTCTTCCACGAAGCGAAAGAGAGACTTACTAAACGCTTTGGCGCACATACGAGAGCCCATTGAAGCTTTCTTTATTGGGTAGAGGGCTGATTTATACCAACTGTGTACTCACAAAAATGGCTTTGCCATTTTTGTGACAGGCTGAAGGCTTTATCTTCAGGTTGACTAAGAAGGAGAAATAGCTTATGAAAAAGAAAAGTATTTTAGGTCTAGTATTAATCGGTATGTTAGCTATAGGTACCCTTGGTGCTTGTACGCCTACCGAACCAGTGGAGCCTTCAGTTCCTACACAACCGGCAGAGCCTACACCATCGGGAACGACTACTCCCACAGAACCGGCACCAGAGCAAGCGGCAGTAGAGCAACGCGGCCTCATTATGGCAGTTCAGTCTGAGACGCCTTCTATCGCTCCTGCAAGACATACTTCGTTAGTTGGACACTTTAAAAATGTTATGACACACAACGGTCTTTTCAGACTTCATTACGAAGCTCTTGACCCAATACCTGACGTGGTATCAAGCTGGAGAGCTCTTAGTGACACTCAGTTTGAATTCACACTCTATGAAGGCATCATGTTCCACAATGGCGAGGAGCTTACTGCTTATGACTTCGTAGCTTCATTTGAATATGCAAGAAGCTATCCGTATGCTGTTACAGTACACGCTAGTATTGCACATGCTGAAGCCATTGACAGTCATACTCTTTTAATTGACACAGGCGAACCTAATGCAATGCTGTTCTTTGACCTTGCACATCATGGAAACTGGGCAATGCCAAGATCGTTAATAGAAGCAGGCCACGACTTTACCGCTAACCCTGTAGGATCAGGCCCGTTCGTTTTCGATCACTGGAACTTTGGTGACTCTATCCACTTTGTGCGCAATGATGACTTTTTTGATGCAGAGCGTGCAGCACATATTCCATATGTAACTTGGAGAATCATACCCGAAGGCTCTTCAAGAACAATCGCCTTGGAAACCGGTGAAGTTGACTATATCGTGGAAGTTGCTTTCCCTGACATTCCAAGACTTAGGGATAATGATAACATTACAGTTTTTGAGCGTCCAGGTCTTACGTTCCATCTTATGAATATGAATAATACGCGTTTCCCGTTTGACAATATTCATGTAAGACACGCTATCGACATGGCTCTCGATAGAGAAGCAATGGTTCTTGCAAGTCTGGATGGATTTGGTGTTGTTAATTGGCAAACAACCCCTCCAATGTTCCCAGGCTCATCTTCTGAGAATATAAGAAGTTTTGACCCTGAAGGAGCTAAAGCGTTACTCGCTGAGCATGGTATCGACCCTGCAAGTATCGGATTTGAAATGGCTGTTACAACAGAAGAGCAAAGACGTAGAGCCGAGGTTGCTCAAGCTAACCTTGCCGAAATAGGTATACCAACCTCTGTTACCATGATGGACTTTGCAACTCAGTTGAGCCTTTCACAAGCGGGCGAACTCGAAGCACATTTCGGTGCATTTACTGCGAGCAATATTCTTTCATTTATGAGAGGCACAATGCACTCATCTTCAATCGGTGCACAAAATGGTAGCCGCATTGATAACCCTGAGCTTGATCGCTTGATTGATTTAGCAATTGCTACAACCGATGAAGCTCAGAGAACTGCCATACTTTATGAAGCTACGGCTTTATCGAATGAGTTCTTGGGAACCGTTCCTACAAGCATGAACATTCTTGTTAGAGCTTTCAGTTCAAGCCTTAATGCGCCTGAAATCGCTCCTAACGGCTTTATGTTCCTAAACAGAGTTTATTGGACTGAGTAGTCTTATAATTTCCAATCCGCCCGTATTCTTTTGAGTATGGGCGGGTTTTCACTTACTTCCCAAGGAGGATACTTATGAAAAAGAAAGCGGTTACAGGCTTTATATTAGCAAGTGTATTTGCAATTGGTATGCTCGTAGCATGCACTCCTGCCGACACCTCCGTGGCTCCCACACCACCTGTTCAAACGGCTCCCGACACAGCTACAGCTGTGGCTCCTGATGCAGTCCCGCCACCACCGGAAGCTGATCTTGGGCGAGGTATAACACTCGCTGCCGCCTCTGAAACGCCTTCTATCGCTCCAGCAAGACATTCCTCACTACTTGCAGGATTTAAAAATTCGCTAACCCATAACAATCTTTTTAGAGCTCATTACACAGATCTTAATCCTACTCCAGAGCTAGTGTCCGATTGGCACGCTATAAGCGACACAGTATTTGAGTTTAGGCTTCATGAAGGCATATTGTTCCACAATGGAGATGAACTGACTGCCTATGACGTAGTTTCCAGCTTGGAATATGTTCGTACACATCCTTATTCCAGAGCACATCATGGCAGTATTGCCTACTTTGAGGTAGTTGACCTTCATACCTTCAGACTGGACACAGGCGAACCTAATGCTATGCTATTTTTCGACTTGACCAGCCATGCAAATGCTATAATGCCAAGATCTCTGATAGAATCCGGGCATGATTTCACTACAAACCCTGTAGGTTCAGGCCCTTTTGTATTTGAGGATTGGAGGGCGGCGACTCTCTAACCTTCACAGCTTTCGAAGAGTATTTTGACGAAGCACGCACTGCTAGAGTAGAGTATGTACACTGGAGAATTATCCCTGAGGGCGCTTCAAGAACTATCGCTCTTGAAACCGGTGAGATTGATTTCATAGTAGACGTTGCATTCCCGGACATACCTAGGCTAGAAGCAGATGATAATATCACAGTTTTCCAGCGCCCCGGCAATATGTTCCAGTACTTCTTGTTCAACAACGACCGTCCTCAATTCCAAAATGTCTATGTTCGTCGCGCTATTGACATGGCTCTTGACAGAGAGGCAATGGTAATAGCAAGCCTAGACGGCTTTGGGCTACCGGTCTACTCGACTATGCCGCCAATTTTCGACGGCTCATCACAAGAAGGTACTAGAAACTTTGATCCCGAAGGTGCCGTGGCACTACTTGCTGAGCAAGGTATAGACCCTGCAAGTATTGAGTTTGACATGCTAGTTTTCAACGAAGAACAGCGCAGAAGAGCTGAGGTTGCTCAAGCTAATCTTGCCGATATCGGCATGACTACCTCCATCACAATGATAGACCATGCGACTTGGCTAACCCTCACAATGGGCGATAATTACGAAACATCTTTTGCAAACCACACTCAGCCTAACTTGCTGGCTTTTATGAGAGCCATCATACACAGAGACAATATCGATGTACAAAACAGGGCTCGCTGGGATAATGAAGAGCTATCCGCATTAATTGATCAAGCTATCGCTACTATTGATACAGACGCAAGAAACGCCATCCTCCAAGAAGCTTCTAGAATGGCTAATGAAGATGTCGGTTTCTTGGGTACTAATATGAATGTAGTTGTGAGGGCTTTTAGTTCGCAGCTTATAGTTCCTGAAATAGCAATGAATGGTTCTATGTTCTTAAATATGGCTTATTGGGTTCAGTAGTGAAAACACAAAAAGGGATTACCTAAGTAGTCCCTTCAGGCTGGCGACTTTGTCAACAGCTTCAAAAATGGCAAAGCCATTTTTGTGAGTTTACTATGCGAATCGACTTGTGGCGCAAAGCACACGGACAGCCGATTTCCCTCAGGCGGGCTCAGAATTTTAGCCTCGGCGAAAACCGCTCCTTCGGTCGCGTCCGGATTTTCTTCCGGTTCCAAAAGTCCGTCTTGCGGATTAAATTCGGGAAACTCTGCGTTTCCCGAACCCTTCCGTTGCCTACTAATGAGTTTGTCGACAGTCTGAAGGGACTACCTAAGTAATCCCTTTTATGTAACTTGCAGGGCGGGGATCCTATAACCGCCCGGTTTCATAAACTATCCATCAAGCTGGATAATCTCATCGCTAATCTCCATCATCATCTGATCATGTGTCACCACTATAATTATTTTGTCACTCTTAATTTCTTGCAATATTTCACAAAGCAGCCCAAGGCTCCCCTTATCCAGCGCAGAACTAGGTTCGTCCATTATAAGCACATCCGAATTTTTTACAAAAGCTCTTACTTCCGCCAGCCGTTGTTTCTCTCCACCTGATAAATTCGCCGTGTTTTCAGAAATTTGATATTCTATATTGCCGGGCAAAGACGCTATTAGCTCACTAAGCCCAAGCCGCCTGACCCAATTGTCTATCATTTGCTCTTTATCGTTATCAAATGTTATATTCTCTTTAAGTGTTTCAAAGTATAAAACAGGCTCTTGTTCAACAACAGTCAGGCATTTTTTGCGTAGATAGTAGATGTTTAAGTCCTTCAGATTGAACCCGTTGTAATATACATCACCGGAGTAGTCCCCAATCATCCCTGATATAATGTTCAAAAGCGTAGACTTTCCCGACCCATTCTCTCCAGCGATTACATAGATTTTACCTTTTTCAAACCTTGCATTCAGATTTTTAATTACATGCCGCTCACCATAGTAAAAGTTCAGATCTTTTATCGCTATCTCATTAACGGCGTCAATATTAATATCGCCATTGTCTTCTTGTTTTGTGCTATATATTTCATTTATTCTATCGTATGCAACTAACGAATTTCTATAACTTCTGCCAAACCCCAAAAACACACTTAGGCTTGATATCACCATCAAGCTATAAGAGTTTATCATGGTAAATTGGCCTATGCTCATCTCCCCCGCTATTATCTGAAAGCCGGAGTATATAAAAATTATCATATTGGCCATATACTTCACGAGAGCATCAGCATTGTTAAAGACATAGCTTAGCTTGGCATTTTTCATAGTCGTCTTAAACAATGACGAAAACTCTCTTGTAAGCTCAGCTCCTGTATAGTCTCCCCAAGCGTTTTGCTTTATCAGTTTAATGTTTGCGAGTTGTTTATTTATTCGCGCAAAAAAGCCGTCCGACTCTTCGGCTAACTTATAGCTGAGTTCGTACAACGGCTGTCTGAATTTCATATATATAAATATATAAATAGGGAAAATCAAGCAAATCATCAAAGTTATGCAGAAATTAAGGGAAAACATAATCCCAAGCGCAAAAGTAAAAGTCAGAAAAGTACTCAGAAGCCCCACAACACTGCCTAAAACAAAGCCCGTCACATTGCCCGAATCCGATGACACTCTCTGGTTTATATACGCAGAATCTTTGTCAGAAAAATAGCGCAAAGGCAGCCGCTTTAAGTGCTCGATTATGCCGAATCGCACGTCAAAACCGATTAACGCATTCAGCTTAGCTCCTAGTATGCTCTTAATATATGTGAGAATCAGCTGCAATGTCCAGATTACAGCAAGGGTTATGACGGCTCGATAAATGACATAAGTCCCAAACCCAGCAACAAGATTGTCAATATATCTCCCTACAATAAAAGGGCTTATGATTGACAAAGCCCATAGAGCAAGGCTGAGCAGGATAAACGCACCCGTCTCAGCCTTGTGCCTAGATATGTATTTCTTCATGAAAATGATAATTTTCATTAGTGCCCTGCCGCCGTTTCTGGCTTGGATTTTTGAAGGAGGTAATCTTGATAGGCTAGTTTGAGGATTTCTTTATAGGTAAAGGCAGTATGGAAACATTTCGCTTCGCCTCCATTAGGAATCCTCCATAATCCGCATCCTCCCATACACATAGGTAAATATTCGCATTTCTCGCACTTTTCTGGTACATCAGCGTGAAGCCACTTTCCATACTCGGTTGTTATCAAAAACGATTTACTTATATGACCTGTACTGCATTCTTTCTTGCCCATTTGGCGATAGCAATTGTAAAAATCACCATCCGGATCAATCACATAACTAAAGGTGCCTTCTCCTCCACAAAACATAGGCCTACGTCTCGGAAAGAAGGTATTGGCTACTAATTCTCTATTCGCAGCATAATTAGCCTTAACGCACGCTATATCCATCTCACCAAATTCCTCGCCCTGCAAACATGCTGCATTTGCTATATCACATGTACTATTATTAAGTTCCACAGGAGATAAGTAAAACGACGGCCTATCTGCCCAACCCTTTTCCTCCAGAAAATACTTTGTCAATGTCTCGATTTCACTAGCGTTTTCTCTATCAACATTCACACGAATGTAAATAGGGATAATATCCTTACAAGCTTCTATATTTTTAGTTATTATTTCAAAGCTATCTTCTCCACTGATAAGAATTCGACGTTTATTGTGTAACTCTTTCATCCCGTCTATTGTTATCTGAGCACGGGTAACCTTGCAATCCTCTACAAGTCGTCTAGCAGTTTCTTTGTCCATTAAGATACCATTTGTTATAATCCCCGCGGAATATCTAATGTCGCTCTCTTTACATAAATCAATAATCTTTTGTGATAAACTATATATTATTTCTTTTTGCATAAGCGGTTCTCCACCGAACCAAACTATGTTTACATTAGTCAAATTGCTATCTGCGTTAAGTTTATCTTTTAAAAAACATACCAATGCTTCTTGTATCTCCTCATTCATGACAATGTTTCTGTTTTCTTCATAACAATATGGACAGCACATGTTGCAATCCATAGTAGGGGCAATAGTTAAACCTAAGGTCGACGAGCGATATCGTATGATTGCTCTTTCTGTTTTCAATGTCGCCAATTCATCTTTCATAACGTCAACTATGTAGCCTGCTTTTTGCATTATGTCCACACTCTTTAAAATTTCTTTATCTAATACACCCTCTGAAATAAAATCTTCAATGCCCTCATATACGGCTTGCGTTTTTTTATCCATAATTCCATATACGCCAGAATACGTATTATATATCAACTTCCGTCCGTCTTCCAATTCATCAACTGTTGTGTTGAAAATTGACTTTTTACACTTCATAGTTAGCCTCCTAAAATATCTTATCAAATGTAATAAGGATAACCATACCTAGTCCTTTCGTCAAAAGGAATACGGTCAAAATAATCAATAAGGAATGATTTCTGATTGATGCCACAGAAAAAAGTCTAATAATTTGCTCTAAATCTCAGTCCCGATCGTTCAGGTTCACCCGCAAATATTATTTGAGTGGTGACGTAGCTACGTAGGGAAATTATCAATCACCAATTTTTTTGTAAAATCTTGTGTTAACATTTTCAAATTTAAACATATCAGAAAGCACCTTCTTAATAAATTGTGATAGTGCACAAAGTCATTGCGCACTATCACTCCTTGAATCTAGTTTCTAGCAAGATCTATCGTGGTTTAACCTAGGAATCAAAAATCATCCCATATCCAAGCCATGCCACAATAAATCCTACATTACATATTTCGGCACATAATACCATCATTACACAACGGAGGTATTACCACTGCATCTTCTACCAACATTTGAGGATTAATAATTTCCATAGTTATTCTCCTTTCATTCAGTAGTTTAAGTTACATGATTGGGCACGTATGCACCGCGTGTACATCGTGCCAATAAACTTTTGCACTGGCCAAGTACATAAAGTCCATAATGACTATAGTCATTTCCATCATAATTGAGTTGTATATAAAAAACAAGCAAAACAATTCAACTTTCAATAATTTCAGCACTTTTCATAAAATTTCTATGTGTTTTTTGTCGTATTTTACTATAAGTTGATTGTCCTTGCCAACTATAAAGCATGGTATGCAAAAATCTCCATGTCATATTAACAAAAAAGACCCCCGCTGTAGCCATTTACAGCGAAGGTCTCTTATATACTTAAATTTACTCAGTCCAATAAATCATATTCACATAAAAAATACCCATAGCATTAATCTCAGGCACTCTAAGCCTCGAGTTAAAAGCATTCACCACCATAGTTTGGTGCGTAGGAACATTCACAAAATACTCATTGGCAAGCACTGATACTTGTTCAAATATTGCATTCCTTGCATCCGTATCGATTGTTGCGATTCCTTCTCTTATCAATTCGTTAATCTGTTGATGATTTACATTACTCCTATTTGAAGTTCCCTCAGGCCCTCCATATACTACGCCGCGCAAAGTCGAGATTAGAAACGAGGCTCCCCACTGGCCAAAGCCCGCTTCGTAATCATTGCCGCTAAACCTCGCAAGGCTAGTGGCATGATCCATCATGATTACAGTCGTTGGAATACCGATATCAGCTAACTGCGATTGCACAACCTCTCCCATGCGCCTTCGCTCTTCAGTGCTTGCGATCATTTCGAACCCTAGGGACTGCGGGTCTATATTATGTTCTGCAAGCAATGCACGAGCACCTTCAGGGTCAAAAGCTACAGTCCCTTCATATGAAGTTCCGGCAAATACAGTCGGAAGCTGAGCACGGGTAGGCACAGCTAAGCCATTAAATGCAGCTTGCGTTAATGCCTCTTGGTCAATCGCCATGTTAATTGCTTTCCTCGCATATACATTTTCAAACTGAGGGCGATTGTGATTTAAAAGCAGCATATTAAACGTTGTTCCGGGTCTCATAAACACTGCCACATCAGGATTTTCCTCAAGCCTCGGTACATCTCCAAACGCCACTTCCATTACATAATCAACTTCGCCCATTTCAAGCGCAATCGTCCGCTGCGCAGGCTCGGGTATAATTCTCCAAACTACTTCTTCAATTTGGGGTGCCCTCTCAGGATTCCAATAATCCTCAAATGCCCTAAAATGAAGCGAGTCTCCAAACCTCCACTCCTCAAACACAAACGGACCTGCACCTACAGGCTGAGTCGTAAAGTCATGCCCGGACTCTATCAAAGATTTAGGAAGTACTGCATTTCCATGAGCGATTAAGTCGAAAAACAGTACGGCATTGGGCGTCCCCGTATACAGAGTAAAAGTATATCTATCAATTACCTCAATCGCCTCTGCACTCGCATGAGAATTCCTTGCATACGGATACTGTCTGAGGTAATGGAACGACGCTTCCACATCATATGCCGTCATTTCCTCACCGTTATGAAATAATATACCCTCATGAAGTCTAAACTCGAACAATGTGTCACTAATAGCTCTCCACTCATCTACTATATCAGGAACTGGCTCTAAAGTATTAAACTGAGACCTAAAAGGCGAGTTATGTGTCATAAGGTTCTTCAAAGTGCCTATAAATGTATTATGTCTGGCAGGCGCAACCGATGTCGTCTCAAGTGCTGTAGCTATTACAAGCCTCCCACTTGCTCCCCTAGTTTCTTCATTTAAGGGAGTCTCTGAATCTTCTTCCTCATCCAATATCTCCTCAGCAATTTCAGATGAATATTGTGGTTCACTTATTTGCTCACCAGGAGCAGTACAAGCTGTGACGCTTATCAATAATACACCCGCAATTAATGTAGTAATAATTCTTTTCTTTTTCATTCAGTACCTCTCGAGAAAATATTTGTTTATTTATTGTGCTAGTTCATTCTACACTATAATTCTCTTCATGACAAGCCATTATAATCAACTAATTTCAAAAATATGACAAGAAGCGCTAATTTCCATACCCATTGCGTTCCGTAAAACTTAGATTTTTTGAATCTGCAAAAAAAGGATATTGACAAATAAATATATAGCCTGATATGATGTGCTTGTTCAATAAGTACACGTCGAGCGCAAAGGAGAAAACGCTTTGGATATTATCATCAGCAGTAATACCAGCAAACCTATATACGAACAGATAACAATGCAAATAAAAACAATGATAATGAACGGTGAGTTACAGACGGGTGCACCACTTCCATCAATGCGCTCGCTGGCAAAATCAATTCATGTCAGTGTTATTACTGTGCAAAAAGCGTATGAGGATTTGCAGCGTGACGGCTTCATTGATACAACCGTTGGACGGGGCAGCTTTGTATCAGCACAGAACAAAGATTTTATTCAAGAAGAGCAGCAACGCAAAGCAGAGGAACATTTACAGGAAGCCGCCGAAATTGGCAGAACACACGGCATTCCTGTTGATAAGCTTGTTGAGCTTTTAGAGCTATTCTATCAAGGAGAGGATTAAACATGAGCACAATCTTAGAAGTTAAAGAATTAACAAAACAATATAAAAATTCGGATTTTCGCTTAAATAATATTTCATTCTCTATACCAAGCGGATCAATAATGGGGTTCGTAGGTGAAAACGGCGCAGGGAAAACCACAACTATTGGCTGTATTCTAGGCACACTTATCAAAGACAGTGGAACAGTTAAGATCTTCGGTAAAGAAATGACCGATGAAAGCACAGATATCCGTGATGCTATCGGTGTTGTATATGACGAGAATCATTTTCCGGAACACTTGAGTGCATCTAAAATATCTTCCACTATGCGTCATATTTATTCAAAGTGGGATGATGAACTTTTCAAGGAATATTTACATAAATTCAAATTACCAGAAAAGAAAAAAATTAAAACATTTTCAAGGGGTATGCAAATGAAATTAGCAGTTGCCATTGCTTTATCTCATCGTCCTAAACTCTTGATTTTAGATGAAGCTACGGGAGGGCTAGACCCTATTGTTCGCGATGAAGTACTGGATGTATTTTTGGACTTTGTAGGGGATGAAAACCACTCTATCCTTTTATCATCACATATAACGACAGACCTTGAAAAGATTGCAGACTATATAACATTTATCCATAACGGCAATATTATTCTCAGCGAAAAGAAAGACGTACTTATTTATAATTACGGAATCATGCGCTGTAAGTCAGCACAGTTCGCAGAAATTGATAAACAAGATACACTTGCATACAGAAAACACGATTATCAAATTGATGTATTAGTTGCAGATAGACGAGCCGCTGAAAGGAAGTATCGAGATATTGTTATTGATAATGTTACCATTGAAGAAATTATGCTCATGCTCGTAAAGGGGGAAAAATAATGAAATCGATAAATCCAGTAAATGGATTGATAAGATACTCGTTTTATTCCGCAAGCGGAAATTTATCAATTGCCTTTATTGTAATATCAGTGTTAGGCGTTACTTTACTAGCTACAGGTGCAAGTACCACTTACTTAATTTTTGGAAGTTTGACAATGCTTTTTACGCCTATGTTCCTTATGACAGGCACAGGAGGCGGAGCTACTAAAAAATGGGAAAAAATGAAAGTTGCTATGCCTGTTAAAAGAAAAGATGTAATTACTTCCCATTATTATAGCATTATTCTTGCTACAATAGTAGGACTTCCATTTTTCGGAGTAATATTGACTATAAGTTTTTTCTTACATGAAGATCTGTTAGACTATGTTATGTCGACAGCACATATTTTTCTTCCATTTTTTCTCGGTGCACCTTTACTTACGAGTGCGTTATTTTACCCTCTAGCTTATACGATAGGTGAAAATAAGGAAGAAGCACTTACTATTGTCTGTATGTTGGCCGTGAGTGGAATCTTGGGGTTATTTATTTGGATAGGAGGTACAGCTAATTTAGCACCGGGTGCACTTATATTATTAATTATCGCTGCATCGGTAATTCCATTCATTGTTTCATATGCCATTACTAAAAGTGTCTATGCAAAAAAAGATTTTTAACTAATTTTTTTAGTTAAAGCGGAGCTAATTTTCAGCTCCGCTTTTTGTATATGAAAGTCAAAGGAAGAAGAAGTGTTTTTAAAGACAAGAATTTCCTAATACATCATTCATTTAATAATCAAACCAAAACTTTTTTCGACAACCTAATTCCGCTATTTTTCTCCAAAATCTTCTCTGCAAGCTTTTTATATCGAGCATTTACGACTGGCTATATGTCATTTAGACTACATTATTATTGCAATTTCATTACAATGCTCGTTCCCCTCTTTCCTTATCCAAATTATTCAAGTAATATGGTGATATCATGGAGCGACAATATACGACGCTCCTTTTCAACTTGGAGGTTACATTGATCGATATTGCCCGAAATTTGGAGATTGTTCAATCGAAAATTCGTACAGCATGTGAAAAGTCTAAGAGGTCTTATTCAGAAGTTACTTTGGTCGCCGTGAGTAAAACTCAAAGCTCTGCAAGCATTTCCGAACTTGTAAGCCTTGGGGTCAAAAACTTTGGTGAAAATCGTGTACAGGAACTTCTTGAAAAGCAGCCTCAGACCCCTCACGACATAATATGGCATATGATTGGTCATCTGCAGACTAACAAGGTCAAAAGCATTATAGATAAAGTTTCGCTTATCCATTCTGCTGACAGTTACAGACTTATCAAAGAAATTGACAAACAGGCAAAAAGTCATGAAAAAATCATGGAAATTTTGGTTGAAATAAATATTGCCGACGAAGATAGTAAGTACGGCATAGAACCTGGGGAGCTTAACGAATTTTTAACTGAAATTGCAGGTTGCCGAAATATTATGGTGAAAGGCCTCATGTGCCTTGCTCCTTATGTAGAAAACCCGGAGGAAAATAGGCTTTATTTCAGAAAAATGCGACAAATGTTTATTGACAGCAAGGACATATCAGCAAATAATATTAATATGCAGTATTTATCAATGGGGATGACAAATGATTACGAGGTCGCCATCGAAGAAGGTGCTAATATAGTTCGTGTTGGCACAGGAATTTTTGGCGCAAGGAATTAGTATCTATCAACCATTAATGTTGTAATGCTGAATAATTTATAAGGAGGCTGTGTCATGGCAATGGGTTTAAAAAAAGTAACAAATTTTCTTTTGGGTGTCGACGAAGATTACGAAGACGACTATGTAGATGAATACGAATATGAGGATGAGGAAATTACCGTGGATCGCCCTAAAGAAAACATATCTAGACGCAAAAGCTATTCTACGCTTGGAGCAAGCTCCGCATCAACTCGCGGGAGTGCACGTACAAACACAAGCGTTCGTGAAATAAGCAATATCCGCAGCATAAGCCCAAGCACAAGTACCGATAGCTATAATAGTGCTGCCCAAATTGATATCAGCTATCCGCAAGATATAGACAGTGCAAGAGAAGTTATTGATAATATCAAAAGAGGGGTATACTCTATTGTAAATCTTGAGGCTGTTGAGAGTCCACTTGCTCAACGTATCGCCGATTTCTTAAGCGGCGCAGTTGACGCACTCGACGGTAATATCAGAAGACTCTCTCACGACATGTTTGTTATAACACCAGCAGGAGTTGAAATAACCGGAGAATTAGACTCTGAAATTGATGCTACGGTAAAGTCCTCTGGTGGCATAAACTTATCATGGCTTAGCTCCTCGTTAAAATAGAAAGGTCTTTTATTGCTCCGCTTATGCTGGACATAGATTGCCACGGGTTTTTTGGTTGCAAGATAGCATCGGCAAGCCTGGTCTAATGCTGCACATTTGCTGATCGGCCTGCTGCGCCAACGGGCGTCTTGGAAGTCCGGACAATGACTTTTTCGCACAGTGAAAAAGTGCTGAAGGAGCTAACACAGCCTACGGAGCAAAATTAACTATAAGATTGACCAATATTAGGGGGAGCAATATAATGGATGCTCTTTTTGTTCGTGAATTAATAGCGTTTGTAGTGTTTTGGTTTTCCAGAATATTATCCATGGCGATTTTTATACGAGTCATATGCAGTTGGCTTCCCTTTAGGCCTCCTGCAATATTATTTCATGTAACCGAGCCGGTTTTAGCACCTATAAGAAGAATGTTTAACAAATCTCCACTTGGCGGGTCTATGATTGACTTCTCGCCTATCATTACGATGTTTTTAATTCAAATTGTTGCTAATCTTATACTTGGTGCGTTGTAAAAGTGGCTATGGATAAGAATCGACTCATGAAAAAATTTGGACAGCCTGATACAAAGCTTTTGTTTTCAAAAGTCTTGGATCGGGCTTTGCTTTGTGAAAAAAAAGGCTTCAAAACCTTCAGCGATTTTTTAGACCCTCTGAGCGCACGAAACTTTGCTCAAACAATCGAAGAGGAGAAGAGTTGTAACGTAATAACTTATGGCGGTGCTTTTGGCTGTGAGCGTCTTATGATTGGCTTTTTTAATGAATATGATACTCTTTTGGAATCGGATTTTCCTATACATGCTTTAGAAATTGTGCATAATAACGTTAAGCTGACGCATAGGGACTTTCTGGGCTCTTTGCTTGGAACCGGCGTAAGTCGTGATAAATTAGGGGATATATTCATTTTCGCGGACAGATCAATTGCTTTTTTGGAATCCGGCATCTCTGATTATGTACTGGGTACGCTTACATCAGTCGGCTCTACGCCTATCAGTTGTAGCATTTTAGAAGACGATTTCTTGATCGCTCCTTTTGCTGACTCTCAGTCCAAGAATATTGTAGTTTCATCTATGCGCTTAGACGCAGTTGTTGCCGCCATTTTCAACCTATCCCGAGGCAAGGCTGCAAAGTTTATAGATAGCGAGAAGGTTTTCGTAAACTGGCAATCAGTAAAGTCTCAGTCTAGGCCAGTTGCGGAGGGAGATAATATTACACTCAGGGGCACAGGTCGTTCAAAGATTGAAACGATAAACGGCACGACGAGTAAAGATAATATTTCGATAACTGTTAAGCTCTTATAGATGGAGGGATTTTGAATATGAAAGTACTTATAGTAGTTGATATGCAGAAGGATTTTATCGATGGCGCTTTGGGCACTAAAGAGGCTCAAGCGGTAGTCGAAAATGTTGTTAGGCGTGTTGAAAGCTCTGATGATGAGCTGATTCTTTTCACGCAAGACACGCATGGGGATGATTATCTGTCCACCACCGAAGGGAGAAAACTGCCCGTTCCACACTGCATTGAAAAAACGGAAGGTTGGGAAATAGACAGTGCCATTTTGAATGCTTGGCGTAATAATAAAAATACCATTAAGGTAAGCGAATTACGTGAAAACACTTTCATAAAGTCTGCTTTCGGAAGCGTTGATATGGTGGAGTTTCTTAAATTGCGTTCAGATAGAATTACAGAGATTGAAATTTTAGGCGTATGCACCGACATCTGCGTAGTTTCTAACGCAATCATGATTAAAAATACAATGCCCGATGTGAAAATTAGTGTTAACGCCGCCTGCTGCGCCGGAGTAACACCGCAGAGCCATCAAGAGGCTCTTAATGTGATGAAAATGTGTCATATTGATGTGGTTTGATGCAGATTCAATCCATAACTTGATTTATATATACGGCCCATGAAAAGCCAAAAGTCGTGGTTTTAGTCTATAACATATGCAATAATACAGAGCTAGAAAACATGCCCTTACACAATATTATCCACTTTTTTAATTCTGTATATAAATAAACCAATTACAACTGAGATAACAACAACCATAATAGCTATAGATGTGTAAGATACTTCAACATAATAATCGCTCAGTAAATAAGACATTATCACCGAAAGAAGGTTAAACGTGATATGCATAACAATTGGTGCCCATATTGTCTTGAATTTAGCGTATACTAATCCAAAAATAATCCCTATAAGGAATGCATAAGAGCTTTGCATTATATTGAAGTGGAAGACCCCAAACAAAAATGCTTGTATAATATTGGCAAGGTGAAATTTCATAGATGTGTTCGCTAAGCGTTTTAAAATGATTCCTCTATATGTAACTTCTTCTAAAACAGGCGCCATAATGGCTGTACTTAAAATTTGGATAATGATATGCCCGCTAAATATAGACTCCATTAGATCAGCATGATCGGGAAATAATTCGTTTAGCCCAGCAAGATTAATGATGCCACCAACAAAAAAGTTTAAAGCAACGCCAATAAAGGCACACATTACTATACCAGAAGCCGGAATGTTAGAAACTCTCCAAAAGCTAGCTTCCTTCCACTCCTTGCGCTGCATAAGACATATTATCAGGAAGGTTATAGTGCCGCTCACCAAAGATATCAGTGACCAATTTAAACTTGCTGATAAAGCGTATACACTTTCTTCAAGGATTATCTCCCGCCCTGTAGAAACGACATCCAAAAGATATGTAAAGAAAGCTACAAAGTACCATATTACTGATATGCACAAATTTACTACAACAAAAATTATGGGATAGCAGATTATACGCCATATAGGAACTATTACTCTTTTCATTTGCAAAATATATACAATGAAAGTAATGCGCTGATGCTCCCATAGAGCAGCCAGTATTCTTCTCACTTACAAGTCCTCTCCTTTTAGCTTTTTTCTGTGATCTTCACCGAAAAAATGTCATACACAACTAGCATAAAGGGCTATACTCTATCACTCTTTCCTCAGAACAACATACTTCGCAGCCTGCCTCCTCCTCGAATCGGCCATATCGGCATAATGCTTTCTCGTAGTATTTATATCCTTATGGCCAAGCACGTCCGCCACAAGATAGATATCACCCGTTTCAGAATATAAATTAGTTCCATAAGTTGAGCGAAGTTTGTGTGGCGATATATTTTTAAGCGGAGTTACCATCTTCGAGTATTTTTTCACCAAATTTTGTACGGAGCGCACAGTTATACGCGTATTTCTAAGCGACAGAAATAAAGCATTCTCATGGCCTTCAATGGGCACCGCCCTATCGCGTTCTTTTAAATACTTCAAAAGAGCGTCTCTTACTTCTTCACCGAAATAAACAACGGATTCATCGCCGCCTTTTCTGACTATTCGTACGCCGTTTATATCAAAGTTTAAGTCCGAAATATCTATTCCTACGCATTCAGAAACCCTGATTCCCGTGCCTAAAAGAAGAGTCACTATGGCCAAATCCCTATCCTTCGTATGCTCATGAAAGACTTGTTGGCGCCCAGCCAGCGACGCACCCAATTCCACCTCGTCAAGCAGTTTAGCGACTTCGTCAACCTCAAGCTTTGTTATATTTTTGCTATGTATCTTTGGTGGAGCTACAAGTTCAGTCGGATTTGCCGCAATTTTCTCTTTCTTATAAAAATACGAAAAAATCCCGCGGACTGCAGAGAGTTTCCTTGACTTGCCCTTCTCCTTATTTGAGTGAATAAGTACAGCCTCCCCTTCACCACTACGCTCATAATATGTAAGATGCGCCATATAACGTTCAAGATGCGAAAGACTTACTTTAGCCAAATCTAGAAAGCTGAACTCTATAGGTATTAGGCCTCGAAAATCTTCCTCATGCTCACATAAATAGCTGAAAAATATGTCTAAGTCATAGGCATAGCCACATCTTGTAGCGGATGAAGTGTTGTCCGATAAGCTCACAAAAAAGTCCTTGCAAAATGCTGGCAATTTTGCAAGCTGTTCTTTCAGCTTCTTCGCATTCTTGATATTCGACTCTTCGTGATAATTTTTAGGTGCTTTGCTCATTTTTTATCTATCCCCCATCCGGGTATGTCAGAACGGGCTATTGCACCGAAAGACTTTTCATAAATATCCGGATACGCATCAGCGTTTGCAGCAATAAATTCTTTTATCTGCTGCCTTTTTGTCTTTCCGTCAACACTGCAATTATTGAACGACAGCCCAATCTCATAACGCTTGATAAACTCCTCAATCTCATTTTCAGGAGTGTATATTAAAGGCCTGATAGCAGTAATATCTGTCCGGTCAAAATATGTCACCGGGGAAAAGCAGAAAATGCGCCCCTCGAAAAAAAGCGACATGTACAAAGTCTCTATGGCATCGTCTTTATTTTGCCCATAAGCTACCTTGTTACAACCATTGGCCAAAGCCACTTCATTAAATGCACCTTTTCGCATTTTCGTACAAAGCGAACAAGGATTCTTCTCTTTGCGTACATCGAATATAATCTCGCCAATTTGCGTCTCGATAACCGTATACTTTACATCTAAATCCGCACAAAGCTTACGCATATTAGTAAAGTCTGCACCTGGAAGCCCTAAAGATACGCTCATTCCCTCAATCGTAAACTTTTTTGGATAAAACCTTCGCATATGAGCAAGGGCAATCAGCAGAGCTGTTGAGTCCTTCCCGCCGGACATGCTCACCGCAATATGGTCGCCATCTTCTATCATACCAAAATCGTCACAACCACGCCTTGCGTAGCTTAAAAGTCTTTGTAATTTCATTGGAAATCTCCTATATTTGTGATATACTGTGTACAAACTAAGATATCAGTGTTAGCTTGACTCGACTTTTCCTTGAAAAGTCTCGTTGTACAATCAGTGAAAAAACGCTTGGCTGACGCTCAGCGTTTCACTTCATGTACAAATTCAAGTATCAGTGTTAGCTTGACTCGACTTTTCCTTGAAAAGTCTCGTTGTACAATCAGTGAAAAAACGCTTCGCTGACGCTCAGCGTTTCACTTCATGTACAGATTATATCATTATTTTGATTTCGAGGGAAGACTTTGGACAATAATTTGAAATTTACCCACTTACATGTTCATACGGAATATAGCCTCTTAGACGGCTCCGCTAAGATAAAGAACCTAGCCAAGCGAGCTCGGCAGCTTGGCATGAGCCATTTAGCCATTACCGACCATGGCTCGATGTACGGCGTTGTTGACTTCTATAAGGCTTGCAAAGATGAAGGCATCAAGCCTATCATCGGCTGCGAAGTTTATGTGGCAAACGGCAGCCGCTTTGAAAAGAATGCCTCAAAAAACAGCCAGTATAGCCATCTTGTGCTCTTGGCTAAGAACAACGTAGGCTACCGCAATTTAATCAAGCTGGTTTCACTAGGCTTTATCGAGGGCTTTTATTACAAACCCAGAGTTGACTACGAGATTTTGAAGGAGTATTCAGAGGGGATCATTGCCTTAAGTGCCTGCTTGGGTGGTGAGATTCCTTCTGCGCTTCTCCATTCATCCTATGAGAAAGCCAAAGATATCGCCCTTTTCTACAATGAGGTGTTCGGTGAGGACAATTTTTATTTGGAAATTCAAAATCATGGTTTCCCCGAGCAGAGGCGGGTTAATGAACTGCTTGTAAAAATGAGCGAAGAAACAGGCATTCCCCTTGTAGCAACCAATGACGGCCACTATATTTTCAGAGATGACGCTAAAGCGCATGAGATACTACTCTGCGTCCAAACTCAAAAAACTATAGAAGACGATGATCGGATGAAATTCGAGGGCGAAGAGTTCTATCTCAAGTCCGCAGAGGAAATGTATGAATTGTTTAAAGACCACAAAAGTGCACTTACAAACACATTCGATATCGGTGAACGCTGCAATGTGGACTTTGAGTTTGGCAAGTACAAATTGCCTAAATTTACTTTACCTGAAAATGAACCTGATGGACCTGCGTACTTCAGAAAGCTATGCGAAGCCGGTCTTTCCCTGCGCTATGCGGACATTGCGGACAAGCATAAAGACCGATTAGACTATGAGCTCGATACAATAATTTCAATGGGATTTTGTGACTATTTCCTAATTACCTGGGACTTTATACGATTTGCGAGAGAGTCGGGCATAATGGTTGGCCCCGGGCGCGGCTCGGGTGCGGGGAGCATAGTGGCTTACTGTTTGCAAATAACCAATATTGATCCTTTAAAGTATGACCTTATTTTTGAGCGTTTTCTAAACCCTGACCGTATTTCTATGCCGGATTTCGATATCGACTTCTGCTACGAAAGACGGCAAGAAGTTATAGACTATGTAATAGAAAAATATGGAGCAGACCATGTTGCCCAGATTATAACCTTTGGAACTTTAGGTGCTAAAAATGCGATTAGGGACGTTGGCCGCGCGCTTGCCATGAGCTATGCCGATGTTGATCGGATAGCAAAAATGGTCCCCTTTGAGCTTGGGATTACCCTAGAACGTGCGTTAAAGATTAACCCGGAGCTAAAAACCGCCTATGAAAATGAAGAGGATACAAAAGAGTTAATCGACATGTCCATGCAGTTGGAAGGACTGCCTCGCCACGCCTCCACCCATGCGGCCGGAGTCGTTGTGTCTGATAAACCTATCATGGAATATGTGCCGCTAAACAATAACGGCGGCGTTATCACCACCCAATTTTCAATGACCATACTAGAAGAACTCGGACTTCTGAAGATGGATTTTTTAGGACTTACTACCCTAACTATCATAAAGCACGCACTCGAGCAGATAAAGAAAAGTTTTGGGCTAGAGATTGATATTGACAATATACCGCTTGATGATTCGGCAGTATTTGAGCTTATAGGGCAGGCAAAAACCGAAGGCATTTTCCAGTTAGAGTCTTCTGGCATGAAAAGCTTCATGCGTGAGCTTAAGCCTGAGAATTTGAATGACATTATTGCAGGCATTTCCCTCTATCGCCCGGGCCCCATGGATTTTATACCAAAGTATGTGGCGGGTAAACACAGCAAAGGCGAGATTAAATATCTTCACCCGAAGCTTCAGCCTATTTTAGAGTCCACCTACGGCTGTATAGTCTATCAGGAACAGGTTATGCAGATAGTAAGAGACCTTGCGGGATATAGCCTTAGTCGTTCAGATCTTTTGCGCCGTGCAATCAGTAAGAAAAAAGCCGACGTCATGGAAGAGGAGCGCAAGAATTTCATCTATGGGCTGGACGGTATCCCCGGCTGTATAAAAAACGGCATACCCAAAGAGATTGGGGAGCAAATTTTTGAGCAAATGGCAGATTTCGCAAATTACGCTTTCAATAAGAGCCACGCCGCCGCATATGCTTTGATTGGTTACCAAACTGCATGGCTTAAAGTACATTACCCAGTGCAATTTATGGCAGCACTGCTTAGCGCGGTTATGGGTAATGCTTCTAAGGTTTCAGAGTATATTGACGAATGTAAAAAAATGGGCATAAGTATGCTTGCACCGGATATCAATAAGGGGCATTCCGCTTTCAGCGTCGATAGGGACAGTATTCGCTTTGGACTATCAGCCATAAAGAATGTCGGACGTGCCGCTATCGATGCTATTGTGTCGGAGCGTGAACTTACCGGACCCTATAGCTCGCTTAATGAATTCGTCGCAAGGCTTGGCGCAGGCGATTTAAACAAACGTGCACTTGAGGGCCTGATAAAAGTCGGTGCGTTCGACTCATTAGGAGGAAGACGTGCCCAGTATATTGATTGCTATCAGCAGATTTTATCCGGTGCCGCACAAAACCGCAAGAATAATATCGAAGGTCAAATGGACTTATTCGAACTATCAAGCAGCTCTGACAATATCGCTCATGTAGATAATCTCTCTGATATCCCTGAGTATAGCATGACTGAAATTTTAGCTATGGAGAAAGAGTTTATCGGAATTTACATTTCAGGCGATCCGCTGGGTGCTTATATGGAACTTCTGGACAAACATATCACTGAAACCAGCAAAGCCTTTAACGAAACTGATCCCGAAATGGCGGAGGCTGAAATTCATGGTAAAACTAGTCTCTACGATGGAAAGAATGTGGTGATCGGTGGTATAATAAGTGGTAAGTCCGTAATTTATACCAAAAATAATAAACCGATGGCATTTTTAACACTTGAGGACTCTTTTGGTCCTGTCGAGGTCATAGTATTTCCCAATATTTATGAAAAGCTTCTTAGCCGTCTTTTGGTCGATGAAGTTATTGTTGTTTCAGGCCGTGTCACCATGCGAGAAGGTGAAAATGCCAAGCTTATCGCGAATGAAATAAAGTTTTACAACGAGCTTTCAAAAAAAAGCTCCACACTATGGCTTAAGATAAAAACAGGGCATGAAATGGAAGAAGGCTCTATCATCAATATACTAGAGCGGCACGCAGGCGATGTGCCTGTAAATGTTCATTATGAGTACTCGAAAAAGACGATAAAGCTAAAGCCCGAATATTGGGTTTTGCCAAACGATGAGCTTATTGCAAGCCTTGAGAATTTACTGGGGCATGATGCAGTTGCGCTTAAAGAGACAAGCTAGGAGAATATTTTTGAGGAGGATACAATATGCTTAGGAAAACAAAAATAGTGGCCACAATGGGGCCTGCTTGCAACAACAAAGAAACGATTAAAAAACTTATCGAGTGCGGCATGGACGCTGCTCGCCTCAACTTCTCTCATGGCGACTACGAGTCCCATGAAAATATGATTAAAAATATAAAAGAAGCTCGCAAAAAGACTGATAAACCAATACCTATCATACTCGATACCATGGGGCCTGAAATCCGCCTTAAAAGCTTCAAGGATGGATCGGTGACCCTTAAAGACGGAGATACCTTCACTCTCACCATCGAGGAAGTAGAAGGAGATGAGAACCGTGTTGGGGTAAGCTATTTAGATTTGCCTGACGATGTTATGCCTGGTAACCGCATACTTATTGATGATGGACTCATAGAGTTAAAAGTTGACAAGATAGAGGGTGGCGATATTGTCTGCACTGTCTTAAACGGCGGAACTTTAAAAAACAATAAGAGCGTCAATGTACCCGGGGCTTCCTTAAGCTTGCCTTCTCTCACTGAAAAAGATATAAGCGATATACTTTTCGGTATTAAGATGGGTATTGATTACATTGCCGCTTCTTTCATAAGATCCAGTGAAGATGTTGTAAAAATTCAGCAAGTGCTTGACAAAAACGGCGGTTCACATATCAGAATCATCGCAAAAATTGAGAACCGTGAGGGCATTGATAATCTCGAGGGTATTTTAGATACTGCCCATGGCATTATGGTTGCCAGAGGCGATTTAGGCGTTGAAATTATGCCTGAGGAAGTACCGATTGTGCAAAAAGACATGATTCAGAGAGCCAACAAAAAGGCAAAGACAGTTATAACGGCTACTCATATGCTGGAATCAATGACGCAAAACCCTCGCCCTACTCGCGCCGAAGCAAACGATGTTGCCAATGCTATATTCGACGGCACGGACGCAGTAATGCTTTCGGGCGAAACTGCAAGCGGCAAATATCCTGTTGAGGCAGTGTCAATGATGGCACGTATTGCGTGCATGACCGAGGCTTTCATGGAGCAGTCATCTGACACCGACTCCAGAGATTTAAGTAAGTTTAAGACTAATATAACGGATGCTTTCAGCTATGCCGCCTGCGCCATTGTCGCTGATTTAAAGGCATCACTTATCGTAAATGTCACATTTTCAGGGTTCACTTCAAGGACTGTTGCTAAATTCAGGCCTTCGTGCCCTATCCTTGCCATAACCACATCCCGTACGGTTTACAGGCAGATGAGTCTTATACGTGGCTGTGTTCCTGTTCTTTGCGATAACAACGAAGAGCTCCTTGCCGATGCTTTTGAATACTCACTCAAATACGCTGAAAAATCCGGGCTTGCAAAAACCGGCGATATGATTGTAATAGTTGCAGGACTTCCTGTAGGGACGTCCGGCACCGCAAACACTATAAGAATCGGTACCGTGGGTAGAGTATTGCTTAAAGGGGAGCTTGCTTCAGGCTCTGCTAAGACCTTAAGCGGTTCAGCTTGTGTGGTGAACAAACTATCTGATGCTGCAAAGTATTTCCAAGAAGGCGATATACTCGTTTGCCGTAATACAAGTACTGAACTTACACCTTTCATACGTAAGGCATCTGCCATTATCGTTGGCGCAAATGAGCCTCAGAACTATGAGCACGCAAAGACTACCGCTGAGGCGCTTGACATCCCTCTCTTGATATGTGAGGAAAATGTTTGCGAACGTATACCTACGGGCATAACTATCACAATCGATGGACAAAAGGGCATTATTTATAATGGGATATCGTAAATAAATTTGCGAAAGTCTCAGCAAGCTTCGCTTGCTTCAAGACTTTCACGAGCTTACCTAAAGGACTTGAAACATTTAATTCTCCTCAGAGCGGCAAAGCTGCCCTTGCGGCTTATAGTCTGCGATGCTAAAATTTGACACGCAGGGGCGGATTCTACATGCGCCCGGTTTTTCATATTTAAGCTTAAACTATCAACTAAATACAGTATGCTTTCACCACAGCAAATTAATATTTTCGGGGATTGGCTATGATAATAAGACAACTAATAATTGAAGACATTGAACCTTTATCTAAGCTATATTACCAATTTTGGAATGAAGATTCTGATGCACAAAAGATGAAAGATAAATTTACTCAATTGCAAAATAACAACGCTTATATCTTTCTTTGTGCGGTTGAAAACGAAAAGATTATTGGTTCGGTGATGGGAATTGTCTGCGAAGAATTATACGGCGACTGCATGCCGTTTTTGGTGGCCGAAAATATGGTGGTGGATAATACTTTCAGAAAAAAAGGAATCGGGAAAGCATTGTTTGAAGAATTGGAAAAACGTGCAAAAGGTAGGGGTTGTACACAAATTATTCTTGTAACGGAAACAGAGAGAAAAGATGCCTGTGGATTTTATGAATCAACAGGATTCCATCCAACAGCTAATAAGGGTTATAAGAAAAAACTATTATAGTTTACAAACCGTATAAGCATTGAGCTCATAGCTATAAGCTTCAAATTAAATATATTGACAAAAAAGTAGGGGCGGATTCCATATCCACCCCTGTTTACTCCTCCTCATGCACTACCCCGCCTTTTTGCCCTGCGAGCTTATAGGTGATGGGGAGTATACTAATTGTCTGCACTACGGCAGACAGGGCAGCGATATTGCGCACAACCCCTGCGGTAAAAGTTCCTATGACGTAATAGATTGTAATGCATAGCAGTGATCTAATTTTGAGTGGCTTTATTTGGTCCCTATATACCGGATTAACTTCTGTGCCTGACGGTGAATATTTTGCGTAAACTAAGAAACAGTACGCAAAAATAGCATTGTATATTCTCTTGGGTATTGTCAGGACTTTGCTCATATATGCAGCGCCCAGATAAATCCCCGTGCCCACGGCAAAACATGCAAAGGGAGTCCTTGCATGTATGCCCCTTGAATAATTTCTGATAAAACTGATGAACAAAAACATAAGCAACACCGGCTTTAATAGCCCAATTTTCTTACCCACAAGAATCACAAATATAGTCTTAGGCAAGTTCAAAACAGTAGCAGTTATACCATACTCTACAATCGCCCTGTCGTCCTCATCCAGCCCCTCGGCGAATAAGGCAGTTAGCTTTTTTATGAAATAATCAGTCATTCATCACCTCTATACATTGCATAAACCAATTTAGTTTTACTTCTGTATTTATAAAAACATTAGGATATACGGAAGTTGTTTCATCTACGATTTCCATACCCTTGTGAGTGTTTTGTGGCTTATCTGTACTTTCGTAGCCCTTCAATGAGTTCCCTATTGTGAGCATAAAACCTTCAGGCATTTTATTCATATAAACCGCAATAGTAGCCTTATCATGACTTTGCACCTCTTCGATAGCATTGTCAACAAATATACTAATGATGGTGAATAAGTCCATTTCTTTGATAGCCAAATCGTCAATTATATTGTCCACCGCAATAAGTAAATCCACATTAGGTAAACGTGAAACGGCATTGACCAATTCATTAATTCTATATTTTACCAACGGAAGGCGAATATGCTCGATTTGACTGTAATCTTCAAGCTCTTTTATCAGATTTTCATGAATAGGTGTAATGTATTCATTGCAATACTCCTCTAAGCCCTCAATGTCGCCCTGCTTGACAAGAGTGATAATTGATCTGTACACCGCAGAATAATAGTGCTTGAATGTTATTACTTCATTATGTTTTTTGTTGACATTTTCTGCTTCGGTCTGTAGACTAGTGAATTCAATTTCGATTTTCTTCTTTTCACTTTCAATTCCAAAAACATATCTCATGTAGAAAGAAGCAAAAATCATAATAAAACCAAAGGATAAGAGCATTATAAAATAAGGAACGCCTATTTCTGGGAAAAGCATAGGCACTAAAACCGTAACCATAAATAATAGTAAGGCTTTAAAGAATACATTAAAATATAGTAACAATATATTATTGGGTGGACTTAAAAAAACACCTTTATTTGCCTTAATAAAAAATGTTAAAATTAAAAAGCCTACTGTTATTATTATAATAAATATAAAAGGCCATGTCATCATTAATTCAGGAGATATTAAAAATACAATACCGCTAACACAGTTAACCAGAATGGAAAGATAAACGAATACTGACAAAGTGATATCTAAACTTTTTAAGTAATTTTTAATACTCGAATTTATAAAAAGTGCGCCTACTGCGCTACTAACTAAAACATTCCAGCCTAAAGGCGAGATGAAGTAAACGAAAACTGCTATAATACTATATATACATAAAAAATAAACGCCCTTTATAACCGGGCGTTTGGTTAAATACTCATGCGTAAGCAAATGAAACATTAATGTTAGAATAAATAGTTGGAGATGGTACTCAAACGCCATATAATACCTATCCTCACGTATTAATTATTTGCTTTTTCTCTTTGGCATAGGCTTCTCATAAATCCAAGTGTGAGTAAGTGAAAACGGCATTATCGGAGTGTTTTCATCCAGTTTACCGTTCCCAATCGCCGCATCGCCAATTTTCTTAAACGCTTTCTGGCCTGCATTCCTAAAAGTAGTTTTTTTCATAGTACAATTCCTCCTCTGTATAAATATGATGAACATTGCCATCCCTAGGGACGGCAACAAAAAATAAATTATTCTTTCATCCATTGCATCAAATCATTTTTACGAGTGCTTGAAAAAGAACATTTTACGCCATTATCAAAGTATATTATACTTTCTTCTTTATCCATGCGTTTAATATTACGTGTATTTACGACATGCACTTTATCCGCATAACGAAAATAATCTTCCAGCCTCTCTAGCAAAGCAACTAAAGAACCTCTAAACGTATTACGACCATCTTTATGAACTACACGGACATAGCGTGACTCCTTGAGCTTCTCAAAATAAAAGATATCATCATGCTTTATCCTAAAAACTTCCCTATTGTTTTTCTCAATAAAGAAAGCACTATCCAATATTCTATACGCCCGCAAGAGTGCATACTCAAGTTCCTCAAAAAACTTGGGACTAGTCTTAATCACAAAACCAAGTGCGTCTATATTCTCCCTCATATTTTGTATGACTATATTAGGAAAATCCGTAATATAGATTATTATACTATCGGGCAATACTTGTTTTATGTGCCTAGCCAAATCATAGCCCACCGGCTCTTTCCCGGCGATAATATCGAGTAAAAAGACAGTATTTGCACATTCATCTCTATATTTATCCACGTATTTAATGACCGATATCACATCATTAAAACAAACAAGGCCATCAAAAACACCATCATGCTTTTTCTCAATCTGGAGTATAGCATCGGAGATAATTCCAGTAAATTTTGCGTCATCATCATATGTAAGAACTTTCATGTTGACAATTATAGTCCAAATTTGACATTTTGTAAATACTTTTTCGACAAATTTTCATAATAATTCAAGGACAAATTTGGACAGTTCATGACACTTTTAGTAGCTTACGCCTATTCTTGCCTCTTTTTCTTCTTTCATTTTTGACAATATTGTTAGATATTCGCAACAACAGCTGCAGAAATACTTGTCTGCGAATTTAATTGATCCTGTTTGCTTCCCACAGATAGCACAGTTTTTGGAAACAGGGTCAAGAATGAGTGCGCCTGAGGATTCATAATATGTAGCGTAAAGCTCAACCGGTGCCGAAACTGCCAGATACTCAAGCTCTTCCTCTGCCACCTTTACCACGCCATTTTCTTGAACAAGGTTAACTTTCGTAAGCTTTTGGAGTACGAGTTGCTCTTCTGAGCCGACATAATCAGTAAGTATGATATCACCGGGCTCCCAGCCCATGACTTTTTTCATTTCTTCATCTAAAATTATCTCACTGTCAGCATTTATTACTACCCGCATCTGCAATTCTCTTTCCAAGGACTCTTTTGTCGCCATTTACCTCGCTCCTTTTGTATTTATACACATTTAATAATTCAAAGACAGATCTATATACTTCATGTTCATTTAATTGCATTTTATTAATAATGATGATATGATTTTAAATTAAATGTTACTGATAGTATAAGTCGTTGCACTTAAAGTGTCAATAGCTTTGTGTCGTTTTGTTTAAAATTAATTTTCACTCCCATAACCGTGGCCTTACCATTGACTAATTGGAGGTTTTATGATAGAAATTAAGATATAGAAACAATTCTTACAAAGCAGGAGTAATAACAATGGATAATATACGTAATTTTAGCATAATTGCTCATATAGACCACGGCAAAAGTACCTTGGCAGACAGGCTGATTCAAAAATCCGGCCTTTTGACCGAGCGTGAAATGCAGTCGCAAGTCTTAGACAATATGGATCTTGAGCGCGAGCGTGGCATTACAATCAAAGCTCAGGCTGTGAGGCTTATACACACGGCTGAGGACGGCAAAGAATATATACTCAATTTGATAGATACACCGGGACATGTTGACTTTAATTATGAAGTGTCCAGAAGTTTAGCCGCCTGTGAGGGTGCAGTTTTGGTTGTTGATGCCGCCCAGGGGGTTGAGGCTCAGACGCTTGCCAACGTCTATTTGGCCCTTGACGGTAATTTGGAAATACTACCGGTAATAAATAAAATCGATTTGCCGAGTGCTAATCCAGAGAATGCCATAAAAGAAATCGAGGATGTAATCGGTATACCCGCAGGTGATGCTCCGCTCATCTCCGCCAAAAACGATATAAATATCGATGATGTTTTTATGAAGCTTATTGAAGTAATCCCGCCGCCAACAGGCGACGTTGACAAGTCTTTAAAAGCTCTTATTTTTGATAGTTTTTATGATCAATACCGCGGAGTAATCGTGTTTGTGCGAATTTTTGACGGCTCCATAAAAAAAGGGCAGTTGGTACAGTTCATGGCGACTGAGAAAAAGTTTGAGATAATCGAGTGCGGCTATTTTGGACCCGGCAAATATATCCCGGCCGAACTGCTTAAGGCCGGCGAGGTAGGCTATTTTACGGCCAGTATCAAAAATGTAGCCGATACACAAATTGGTGACACTATCACAGACGCTAAAAACCCCACTGCTGAAGCTCTCCCGGGATACAAAGAAGTTCAGCCTATGGTTTATTGTGGACTGTTTCCCTCGGACGGAGCTAAGTACCCCGACCTTAGGGAAGCACTTGAGAAGTTGCAGCTTAATGATGCCGCTCTCCTATTTGAGCCAGAAACATCTGTAGCTCTAGGGTTCGGTTTTAGATGTGGTTTTTTAGGGCTCTTGCATTTGGAAGTTATACAGGAAAGACTTGAGCGCGAATATAATCTTGACCTTGTGACGACGGCTCCAAGCGTAATCTACAAAATATATTTGATAGATGGCACAGATATCAATTTGTCTAATCCTGTCGATATGCCCGAAACTACCCGAATAACTCGAATGGAAGAGCCTATTGTAAAGGCCGAGATAATACTCCCATCCGAGTATATTGGCACTGTCATGGAGCTTTGCCAGCAACGGCGTGGTGAATATATCGGCATGGAGTATTTGGAAACTACCAGAGCCGTCCTAACTTATGAGATGCCGCTAAATGAGATAATTTATGACTTTTTCGATGTTCTGAAAAGCCGTAGCCGTGGATATGCTTCTTTTGACTATGAGCTTATAGGTTATAAACCTTCCACGCTATGTAAACTTGACATCATGGTAAACCGTGAGGTAGTAGACGCTCTAAGCTTCGTCGTCCATACCTCGACGGCTTACGAAAGGGGCCGAAAAATATGCGAAAAACTGACCAAAGAGATACCACGGCATCAGTTTGAGATACCTATTCAAGCGGCTATTGGTAATAAAATCATCGCCAGAGAAACTGTTCGCGCCATACGAAAAGACGTTCTTGCAAAATGCTACGGCGGTGACGTCTCACGTAAGAAAAAGCTTCTTGAAAAGCAAAAAGAAGGAAAAAAACGTATGCGTCAAATCGGTAGCGTAGAGGTTCCGCAGGCGGCATTTATGTCTGTTTTGAAATTGGATGAGGACTAGAGAGTATTTAATAGGAGCCGTCACACTTAATGTGGCGGCTTTTCATGACATAAGTTGTATAATTTTAGTATTAAATATCATCTTTTTTCTATTATTATCTTGTTACATTATTTGAAATGATATATAATTATGATAAGCATACCGTGGGCGGTGCTTAAAGATCAGAGCCGGACTCCGAAAGGGGGAAGGCGATGTCAATTAACTTAACAGATTTTGAATTTCTGTACTTAATTCTTTTTGGCGTTTATATTTATGTCTCGCAAAAGCATAAGAACATAAAAAAATAAGCCGCCCACTTTGAGCTAGTAGCGACTTATTTTTCGACTTATAATTTTTGAGTCCGGTCGTCACACCGCCAGAAACGGTATGCTGAGGGAGTGTTAGCGCACTCCCTCGCTTATTTATAAGCTTATTATACTGCGCGCGCGCGCAATTGTCAAGCAAGTTGACGTCTACCAGCATGCTTATAGTAAAACTCCTAAAATAGCAACAATAAATACAAATCTTTCCCCCTACCCTATCAACCGGTAAACCAACCCCGTCGACACCTCAAATCCCAACTTTTTATGTAGACCTATAGATGCCTCATTATCGTGCTCAATCTGAGAAAATGGCGTTTCCTCTTTATCAATCAAAATATTCACAATAGCCCCTACAAGCTCTGCCGCAAGACCTCGCCCTCTAAATTCCTCAAGCACCTTTAATATGCCCATAGATCCGTCTGCATGCACCCCTACAAAGCCACAAAGCTCGTCATCTAAACACCCACCGTAAATTGCTCCGCGTTCAATGCGTCTTTTAAGGTAATCGTAATCAAGATGGTCATGATAATGCTCATGAACCCAATCTAAGTGCGTAAGAATCAAAGGCTGTATATCGAGCACGCCGGTACTTAGCTCAACATACTCCGCTTTTATATATGCTGCTTGTAAATTTGCCACGTATTTTTTGTATCTGTACTTTTCGTGAAGATAGTCGGCAAGATCTTTCCGATATACACAAACGTGAGATTGTCTGCCTACCTTATCTATTAATACCTTACCTTTATCAAAACTGCTTGAAGCCAGCATATAAACGCCGCTTTCTTCTTCCCTCATGAAGACGCCGTCCTGCCCTGCATAAATTATATCAGCCGTTCCACTTTTTATAGGCCCAATCATAGCCATATGCAGTACGCTGTCCTTCTCTAAATATTCCAATGCTATTTCTGTCATATAATCCCTCCTGTTACTATATATTTGGTTAACTTCACGTCAACCAGCCGTGAAGTTAACCATCTTATTGTTTAAGCTGATAAACTAAGAGAGCAAAGGTCTGACGGAAACCTCCAAGGACTGAGCGTCCGTTAAATAGTCAGTCAGCCATCTCTCATTATCAGCGTTCGATTTATGCAGGTAGAACCCCAAGTGCGTTCGTGTCACCAAACGGATTACCGTGAAAACTATCTATACTTAAAGACACAAATGCACAACACAATCAGAGCCTCCCATAATAAGGATGCTCAGATGGCACCACAAACCGAGGTTGGTAATTTAGCTTACGGCTTTAGC